>VFQN01000907.1_pt1 | contig 52685 bp, 73 predicted proteins | sample 3512371 | NCBI WGS metagenome assembly VFQN01 (sample SAMN10412370, study PRJNA504923) | tailings metagenome | isolation source: Replicate 2 from Balatoc abandoned mine | place: Philippines: Itogon, Benguet | collected 2017-08-28
GCACCCTGCACCCTGCACCCTGCACCCTGCACCCTGCACCCTGCACCCTGCACCCCGGGTCTGACCGCCCTTGATGCTATGTGTCCTACCACCTCTGTTTGCCCTAACCCCCGCAGCTGAACCCCGGCGGCACCCTAAACCACAAGTACACCGCCGAGATCGCCGTGCGCAGCAGCGGGTACCCCTACACCGTCGTGCGCGCCACGGGTGAGGGGGGCAGCGGGGCACAGCGGCAGCGGCAACCCAGAGCCTTGTGCACCCGGGCGCCTTCGAGTGACGCACTCAAAGGGACCACCGAACCACCCATCCACGTTCTCGCCCGATCCTTACAGCCGCGACAGCCACCGCCTGCGGCAACGCAAGGCAGCTGCCCGCCGGCCTGCACACCTGCGTAACCTTTTCCCGCCTGAAAATGGTGCCATGACCCGAAACGGCCCCCAGGCATGATCGACAGCTCCGAGGGCGGCCCCTTCCTGCTGGAGGCCGACCAGGGCGACACCCTGGTGGGGCAGGTGTCGCGGGACGAGGTGGCGGACGCGCTGGCCATGGCGGTGTCCATGCCGGAGGCCGCGTACAAGGTGGGTGGGCGCATGGGGGGCGGGGGGCGGGTCAGGGGGGCCGGAGGGACAGGTGGAGGGGACGTATCATCATGGTGCATGGGACGCTGTGGAGGTAAGGGCTCAGGTGTTGTCAGGTGGCAGCTGGTGTGCGGCGCTGAGTTGCGGGGCGAGGCGAACACAGTACGGCTGCGGCCACGGCCCTTGGCCCAGGCGAGGACTAGGGTGTGCAGGGCCTGGCCAATTGCCAGACTGTTTGGTGGGTTGTTGGGATCAGGCTGGGTTGTTGGCGCAGCGAACCAAAAGCAACGAATTTGCTGGGACGCCACCATCGCAGCCTGTTCCATTCGAAATGTACACACATGGATGCTGCAAACGGTGACCCGCCTGCCTGCGTACGTGCTTGCTAATGCGCGCAGACGTTTGAGTTGCGGCGGAACGAGGGCCCCGAGAGCAAGGGCAAGCGGCCCATGGGTCGGTCCGACTACGTGCGCCTGCTCCTCAAGCTGGCGCAGGGTGGGTGGGGGAGCCTCCACACAACCTGAGCGTCCAAGGGGAAGTGATAGGGGCTTGCAACAACAGGGCGTTGAGCTTTGGCCCGCTGCTGTGCGGTGGCCCTGGCGTACATGCACCTCCTCACCGACTCTGCGCCTCGCGCCGTTGCACCTGCTGTTGTCGTGCCGCCAGACCGCCACCGGTGGCGCGTGGGCCTGCGCCCCATGCCCAAGGCCGTGCCGCCGCCGCCGCCCGTCACCGAGGAGCGCCGCGCGGAGATTGTAGCGCAGGTGGGTGGGTGAGGCGAGACCGCGCATGGGACACCTACTATCCCTGACATGCCTGCGTTACAGCCTGACAACAGCTACGAGGGGGTCTCGAAGCGCCGTTCGGTTTGGTCGGAATGGGGGGCGAGTTGCTGTGTCGACCACCGCAGAACCACGGCCGTGCGAGTCCGCGCCGGGCTCTCGCTTGTGTCGGATGCACGCCTCTTTCACGCGTTTGTTGTCTCGCGCTGAGTGTTACTCGCCGTATTACGGTGTCCCCTCTGCCCCGTCTGCCGTACGGTGGTGCAGGTGGCCGTCATCCGCGGCCAGGCTCCTGCTGCTGCCGCCAGCGCCCCCGGCAACGGCGCCAACGGGGCGGCGGCGCTGGCGGAGAAGAAGGACAAGAAGGAGGAGCAAAAGGAGAAGGTGGCCGCCTAGGCTGGTCCATGCGTGGGTGGCATGGTGGTATCTGCGTTGCGGGTTGGGAGCTGTGACACTGTCTGGACGGATGTCCACGGGTAACTTCATCTGTTGCATTTATCGTGGAGGGGAAGGTGGTTTTGTGGGCCTGACGCCGGGGCAGCAGGGGGGCTCCGTGACTAGGCCCGATTGGCCTGCAGCTGCTGCCTGCTTTTCGGTGGCCTGAGTATTATGCCTCTGACAGAGCAGTTGGCGTAGATTTTTTGCGCGACACGTTGGCAATGCGGCGGGGCCCTTTTGTTGTCGACAGGCCACGCCCCTGTGAGTCACGTATCTTTTTCGAATCGTTTGAGCGGACGGTCGGGTGCCTTGCATACCCTGTCCTTGTGCCGCATCCATGGCCTTGGGGTTGGGGGGAGCTGACGGAGCCTGGGCATAGATGCTTGGTGAGCAGATTGCGCTCCGGTTTCCGGGTCCGGAACTGTGGGACAACCGTCTAATGCTGGGCACAGAGGTGTGCCCCACCTGTGCGTTTTGCCACACGCGTACATGTTTGGTTATGTGCGTGCAAGGGGAGAAGTGTTGACCAACTGACTATAACTCATCAAATGATACTGGCTGGAGAGCAGGCGAGGTACGTTCGGTGAGAGCGCAAGAGAGTGTGCAGGCGCGGCCTGCAAAAGCTGGCAGTTCGCAATTTTGCTGGCAGGTGCAAATGGGACGGCAACCTGGCCATTCGTGAAGAAGCTTTCCGCTGTATGCAAAAGGTGCCCACGCGTCACGACAGACGATGGTAATCACAATGCAACTTGCCGACAAAACGGCAGACCCTACCGTTCTGTGCTGCACGACGCGGTCACCTCCAGGGAGGCTCCCCTGTCCTCCCAGAGTCCCAGCCACGACAACGCCGCTGCCTAGCACAGCGTACTGATTCACGGTTGTTCAAGTACCACTGCTCCCATGGTGAACTCCACACCTTGCATACGAGCAGTTAAGATAAGTGCCCTAAGTGGCCTACAGCTTCTGTTTCGGTCGCTTAGAACATTCCTAGTAACCGCACATGCCAGCGCGGTTTAGTCCTTCTGACCTTGCCTTGATTTGATACATGCGATGTACCTCCCCTCACTGCATCCTGCTACACCTTGCATACGAGGAAGCGCCCCGTCTGACACGTGTCAGCCAGGAAGGGGCCGTGCATCCCTTTCCGTCCCCTGCGTTCCGTCAACATTCTGTGGCAACCTGGGTCATCCGTGACGGGTACCAGTCTGTACCACGAATGCATACATGCACCCCTGCGCTACGTCCTTGCAACCTCGCTGTCCACTTCCCCCTCCTCCCTCTCCCCCTCTCCCTCCACGTCGTATCCACACAGCCCCCGCCCCCCGTCCCACACGCACCTCAGCACCACACGGTCACGGCCGTGCAGCGCCCGGTGCACATAGCGCCGGCAATTGCCCTCTCCCACTCCCCTTGCCACCCCGCACACAGCCCGTCCCTCCTTCCTCCCCTCCCCAGCAGCAGCTGGCGGTCCTCGCACCCCTTCACCGCCGACCTGCTCACAGCCCATGTCGCAGCTCCCTCCGGGCGGTCCGTTGCCGGCAGCCGCCATTTGGCCCGCCCCTGGCCCCGCGTCTGCCGCCCCCTGCCCGCACGTGTCCCGCAGCTCCCCGTCGTACTCCACATGCGTGTGTCCGTACACGTGTACGGCAGCCCCCAGGCGGCGCAGCAGGTGCTGCAGCTGCTGACAGCCCACGGCCTTGGCCAGCTCGGGAGTGTGCCGGCAGAAGGGAAGGCCGGGGTGCGGCAGGAAGTGCGACAGCGTGATGGCGACCGTGGTGCTGGTGGCGGTGTCTGCGTCGCTGCTCCCTGCTGCGTCCCCATCCTGCGTCCGGCCCACACGATCCGCGCGGCTAGCCGCCGCCACCCCCAAAGTCAACCTCTCCTCCGCCGCTGCCGTGGCCTCGGCGGCCCTTATAAATGCTTCCGCCGCCTCCCTCGCCCCCGCTCCCGCCCTTCCCTCCGCCGCCTCGCAGTCGTTGAGCCGCATCATGACCTGCCACACGTCGCCCTCGCCCACAGGGCCCCAGCGGCACCAGCGGTCGAAGCGGTACGCGCCGGGCCTGGGGGCAGGGGGCGGAGCGACGGGAGCGGTCCCTCAGGTGGGCTGGGGCTGTGCCCACGAACCCGGGCCAGGCTGGTTTACTGCACGACAGGGCGGATTAGGGCTCTCGTGTTGCCGCTAGACTGCAAGCGTCCGAAAACCAGCGGCCTAGGGACCGGCTCGTGCTCCCTGCCGCGCCAGCCCACTTCACACGCCCCGTCGCGCCCCTGCCCCTGATCCTGCACCCCGCAATCATCGGTCCTCCCACCTGCCGCGATTTGGCGTGGCTCGCAATCCGTGTCCTCTCACCTGGGGTCCTCCACGTCGAAGCCGCAGTGGTACCAGCCCAGCAGCGGCACCACGCGCACGCGCACCCGGCCGCCCCCGCCTCCACCCTTGCTTTCACTGCAGCTCCCTGACCCCGCTGACCCGGCCCCTCCACCTCCTCCTGCTCCTCCCCTTGCTGCTGCACCTGCTCCTGTAGCCCCATCAGCTCCTGCCCCTCCACCAGGCCGCTCCCCGCCCGGCGCCTCCCCCTCCCACACGTCCGCCCCCGCCACCTCCACCCCCAGCTCGTCACACAGCCCCTGCAGCGCCCACAGCTTGGACCACGAGTCGGGCGGGCAGCCAGGGCCGTCCTCCAGCCCAGGGCGCAGCCACAGGCAGTGGTTGCCTGGGGGGCCGAGCAGAGCCAACCAGGCGGGACACACCGGTCCTCTGCACCGCAGCACTTTCCGTCTGTACACCTTGCTAGGAACAGGAAGCGCTCAAGGGCAACACGAACTGCTGTGGCGCCGTAGACCAGGTTGTTTCGTGCGGCTTGGGATGCATGCAATCTCCACAAGCTCTGTGCGACTATGCCCAGATCGGCGCACTCATGCAACTTCCAACCCACCCCGTCCCATACAGGTGCCGTTACCGGGGCGCACAGCCCACCCGGCTGACACCCACCCGGCACGTAAAACACGCGGCCAAAGCGTTCCTTGAGTAGCCCCAGTGCGGCGCGGGTAGCCGGCAGCGTGTCAGCAACGTCACCTGTGCGTGGGTAGTGTGTCACAGTATGTGCCGAGGATGGAGTGGCGAAGGGCATCAGTACGGGTCGGCTTGGTGTCTGCGGAACAGCTTGCTAGGGCCACGTCTGTAAACGAGCCCCAACAGGCAGCAAACGATAACCGCTGCAGCCGCCGTCGACTTCTGGCCGCCAGCATGTTTGGGCCGCCCTACTACCTTACCGCGTGTGCGGAGGCATGTGCTCGCCCTATCGGTACCCAGTGCCTGCAGCGGCCCCATGCGGCAACACACTGTTGACGCACCTGCCACCAGCAGCACGTCCCGCTGGAAGCGTGTGGTGCTGATGCGGCGGAGCAGGTCCATGTGGGTGCGGGGTGGGGGCAGGGGCGGGGACGGGGGCGGGCTGGTAGCGGCGGGACCCAGAGCCGCTGCCGGCTGCTTGTTGCAGGCCGCGGCGTGTGGCTGCCTGGCGCGCTGTTGCGCTGTCAGCGGTGCGTCTGCATGGAGGTCGGACAGGCACAGCACGCGTGGGGGGGCGGCAGAAGCGGCGGCAGGGGGTAGGGCTGCCGGTGCAGCTGCCACGAGTGCTGCAGCTGACGGTCGGACAGGCGCAGAAATGGCGGCGGAGGCTGCCCGGGCCCTGGCGCGGCGTGCCTGAACTGCGTTGCTGTCGCCACGTGCCAGGGCCGCCAGGCACTCCAGCTGCATGGAGGCGGCGGAGGCGCGCACGGTGGCGGCGTCTTGCAAGTAACACCCAGGGTTGCCCAGGGACCGGAGGAGGGTGGGGCAGTCGGGTGCAACGGTCATGGGGTATGAGGTAACGTAAAGGGTACTCTCAGGGTCAAGAGTAACGCAGGGGCATAGCGGTATACACGGTCTGCTGCGCGACACGTGCACATCCGTTGCCTGGCGGCACCACAGTGCAGCACCTCACTGCACCTCTGTCTGTCCTGCACAACACGTGATGGTGCACGTGAACCCCAAGCCTCGGGCCTTGACGCCACTGCACCTCTCACACCCTATGCCTCTCGCACCTGCTGCTGCCCCCGCCGCCTCCTCCGCCCTGCAGCACGCCGTGTACGCCGCCTCCGGCTCCCGCAGCCCCCGCAGCAGTGCAGTGGCCAGGTCCAGCCACGCGCCAGCTGCACGTGTGGGTGTGGGCGATTGCAAGCTGAGCAGAGCTAGGGCGTGCCATCGCGGTGCGGGTGTGCCTTGCACACGGAAAGCCAGCCAGCAGGTCGAGATATGCGTCAGCTGCATGCATGCGTGGTGCCTTGGGCGCAGCCTGGCAAGTGGCTCTCCGATAAAGCAACGAGACGAGCACAAAGCAACACAGAGACAGCGCTGCCGTCTGTTGTGCAAACCGATCACCCGTGCACCGGTGCAAGTGCTCCAGGTGCGTCCTGTCGAGGGTCCATGGCGTTACTGCGGACCCTACGCGTTATCATCGGGCCTTTATATTGCAAGTGGCTACGTTGACCTGCATTTGCTCAACACGCTACTACCCGCCAAGCCCCGACCCACCGTCCCGTGGGTCGCGGCTGAGCGCGTCGCGCGCTTGCAGCACCGCCACCTGCCAGTGCCCCACCGCAACGTGTCCCTGCTCCTGCTGCTCCTGCTCTTTCTGATATGGAGGCGGGGCCACGGGCTGCGATTCCAACGGCGGGGCTGGGCGCAGACGGCTCCCCATTGCGCGCGGAGTGCCGAGGTCACAGTGTTATAAGCTTAGAATCATGTGTGTTATTAGGCAGTCAGCTGGTGTACATGCCAAGGCAAAGGAGAGCGTGGCAAACAGCAATTCCTGTACCGCTACGCCGTTGGACAGTCCAAGACCCTCCGCTGCAGGCCAGCTGCATGGCCCCTCACGCTAGCCGCAGCCACGCACGCACGAGCTTCAGGTAAAAAGACACAAGTGAAGTAAGGAAGCCCGTTGACCCCAATTATACTCAGCATGAACGTCAGCAGAGTAGCAGCAGGTGGCAACGTTATGCATGGCCGCGCATGGGTCCAAAGCTCGCGTGTCAAGACACGTGCCTGTGTCGCCAGAAAATTCAAATATAGCACCGAACAGCGACAGCCTGAGTCAGCGCACCGGCAACCAAAAGCATGCTTCGTCTCGCCATTGCGCGCCGCCGCTTAGGGCCCCATCGGCTCCCCAGCCAGCCTCCCTCGCACTGCCACTCCACAACAAAGCAAACAGCATGCAGGGAACAGCACGTGCAAGCCACCGGCCCGCGTTCCTCATCAGACCCGGACCGTCCTGCTCCCCCCTTTCCTACATCCCGCTGTCTCCCTTCCTTACGCCGCCAGCCTCTCCCTGATGAGCCGCACCACCGCCCCGCTGTCCACCCCCAGCGCCACCTGCACCCGGGGGCGGTCCGTCCAGCCGTTGTGGCCGTGGAAGCCGCGGGGACTCACTGCACGGGCAGGGGGCAGGGGGGCGGGAGGGAGCAGGACAATGGGACGGGCAAGTTGCAGTGGGTGCTCGGTGCAAGGGCCAAGTGGGTGGACATGCGGAGTCCGTCCGTCATGGCCATGGGGTCAGGGGCTCACTGTTTCGCAGGTGGCAAGGGTGAAGGGTAGTGGGTTATGTGCTGGAATAATAGGCGGAAATGGAAGCTGCAAAGGAGGAGGTATCGTGGATGTTTACGGGGCAGGTGGTATGCGTATGCCAACCACGACATCCTACCCCCTCGTTGAAATACCCAAGGCCAAGCCAGGGCCACCAAACCCGTAGCCATCTTGTCACGTGCGACTTCCTGTCGTCCCCTAGCCATGCACCTCCCAACTCGCTCGACACCGACACAGAACCCCCCGTACCCGTACCCGTACCCGTACGTGCGGCACCCATCCTACCACACCGCACCACCACACCGCAGTTCCCCCCCGTCCCCCGCCCACCCCCGGCCCTCACCGTCCACCACGGTCTGCCCCCTCGTGACGCCCTCCACCGCCACCCGCACCGCCCCGCTGTGCCACGTGAACAGCTCGGGCCGCAGCACCGCCACCAGCGCCGTGGGGTCGTGCAGGTGGATGGCGTCCATGGCGTGGTACTTCTGCGGGGTGGGGTGGGGATGGGGGGAAGGGCGGGAGGGTGTGTGGATCAACTCCGTCACGTTGGTGAAAGGGCACGGGCATTGAACGGTGCTGGCGGTGAAGGTGGATGCAGTACCTCTCTGGAAGGGGACGCGCGGGTGTGAGTTTGGGTGCATGTGAGGCTGTGATGGTCAAAAAGATGCAGACCAGCACGTTCTAGGTGCTGCCGGAGGGGGGATGACATGTGTCCTTGGCTAAGCGCCTCCTCGTGTACGTGTGTGCTGTTGTGGTGGCGGGGCAGTCAGAGCGTGCACTCCGTCCACCCTCCCAGCAGACGATAGGCCGTACAGCGCAACCGCAACGACGCGTGCACCGTTGCCCGGTACGCACTCACTCACGGCCAGCAGCGCAACGCAACGCAGCGCTGGGCTGAGCTGGCCCTAAAACGCCGGATGGCAACCAACAGCAGGCCCAATCGACACGGATACGCGCGGTTGCCCCTCTTGCCTCCCGGCCTCCCCCCCTCACCCTGTGGAAGTCCAGGTAGAACCGGGACATGTCCGCCACGAAGGTGCCGTGCTTGCCCTGCCCGCGGAGCTCCTGGGGGGTAACCGCAGAGCGGCAAAGGGACGAACGGAAACATTGGGCCTGCGGAGAGCGAGGTTCGTGGCTGCTGGGGGGGGGGAGTATTTCGGGTTTGGCGTAAGGAAGATCGGTTTCGCAACGTGGCCTTGCTAATGTCATAGAGGTAGATGCAAAGGGACGGAGGGATGGATAGTCGTCGCCTACACGTTGCCCGTGCCGGCCAAACGTGCGAACTGACAAGCTCCAACGGGCACCGGCAGCGGGGGTCACCCTCCCTGCCGGCCCCCGCCGGCGCTCTTGGCCCCCAGTCCCTGCATCCACCATGCCTCCCTACCAGCACCCCGGCCCCCACCTCCAGCTGCTGCCCCGTCATTTGGCAGCGCGTGGTGACGTCCAGCCCCACCACACGCACACGTGGCGCCCCCAGCACTAGATCCGCAGCGTCGGGGTCGCCGAAGATGTTGGCCTCAGCCTGAAGGAGGGGCAATGGGGCATGGGGCAGGGGTGTAAGGCGGTGTGAGGCGCGGGCAGGGGGGCCGTCGTTCAGACCGGGGAAGCGAGGCAGAACGCGGCTGCCACACGCCCCGGCGAGGTCGCCGCTGGCCGTCGTGGGCACGGCGCGTGCGGCGTGGGGCGTAGAAGCGGATCACCCTTGGGGCTGAAGGGCTTAATGGTTGGTGTCCGGGCTCAGGATTGGGTCGGGCTACCAGGCGCAGCTGACACAGCATGCACCCACTGCTGCCACCCGCATGGCGTCCGCCTGAGTCCTGGGGGGCTGCTGCAACTCTCCACGGTTCCCTGCCCTCCCGCCCTCCCGGCCTCACCGCCGGGTTGACGTTGCCGCTGACGAAGAACGCGCCGCCCAGCACCACCAGCTCAGCCTGGGGAGGGGAGGAGGGAGCAGGAGGGACGATGGACTGTTGCCTACCACCCTTGCGGCGGTGGTGGTGGTGGTGGGCGCACATGGCATGCAGCAGCGCGATGTCGGTTGTGCCAGTCTGCAGCCACGAGGACTGGACGGCAGTGGCTGAACCCACAGGAAGGCACGGGCGATAGGGGCTGGGTAGTGAATAACGGTACCCTGAAGAAGCTATGCGTGTGATGCGTCGTGCTGGGTTGACTCGGGTGGGACGGGGGTAAGGTGCAGGTGCAGTGCAGTGCAGATGCGCACAGGGGTGCTTGGGACTTGCCCGCGGCTTGCAGCACGCAGAAAGCCAGCCAGCCACAGCCCCAGCCCCCGGCCCCGCTCATCCACAGCGGCACCCCGCACGGCGCCCCCACGCACCCACTTGTCCCCCAGCTGCGGGTCCAGCATCAGCGCCTGCGCGATGTTGGTGAGGGGCGCCAGCGCCAGCACCGTCACCCGCCCCGGGTGCGCGTGCACGGTGCGCACGATGAACTCGGCGGCGGAGCAGTCCGCGGCGTGGCCCTGACGGGACGGCAGGCCAGGGGTGTGTGTTCAGAAAGTAGTGGGGCGGCGTTGACGCGGTGGTGTAGGTGGTGTAAGTGGTTAGGCGTGCATGCCCTGTCGCTCCAACCACTTTGCCCCGTCAAGTGTGTGCAGCTCGTTCCGCCCCACGCACGTCTTGCCCTCAAGCCTCTTCGCCGCCACCTCCCCTCACCTGTGCCTTGCCCCGCTGTGCTCCCAGCTGTCACACGCTGGCACAGCACCCTACACCCCGGACCCCGCCTGCCCCGCCTCCCAACGGCCCTCTTAAGTTTTCCCAATACCTCACCCCCAGGCCCTCCTTCCCCCTTCGCCCTAGTTGCTCACCACCACCAGCACCGCCCCCAGCGTGCTCGTCTGGTTCCCCTTTCCACTGCTTGCCACGCTGCGTCAGCCCCACGCGTGCCACCCTGTTGAACCCTTCCTGCTGCCCCGCGTGCCGTCGCCATGCGGTCCACCTGGCTTCCACTATGCCATTTACTACATGCTTTGCCTTTACCCCCCTCCCCATGCCCACCTTTGGCGGCGGCAGGCCCACGTCCCCGAACCCGTCCGCCCCGTGCACGAAGTCGGCAATGCGCTCCTCGTCCGTGCCGGCGCGCAGGGAGCGGGCGGCGCCCTGGGCAACCACCACGCAACTGCTGCAATGGCCGTTGGGGCCGTTAGGGTCGTTGTGTTCCCGGCCGTCTCCGTCGGACGGAGCCTGAACGTTTGGGGTTGGAGGCGGTGGGTGTAGGGGTTTCAAGGTGTGATGGGATGGTGTGCGGTGGCGCGTGGCGGGTGTGGATGGGGGCGAGCCGTTGGCTGCGGCGGGCGGCTTGACCTGCCCCCGCCCCCCGTCGCCACGTGGTCGAACGCCCCTCCCCGCCACCCGCCCTGCCACGGGCCCCGCGCAGCTGCTCAGGTCACGACACACAAGTAACCCCAGCTTCGGGTGCTGCCCGCGTATGCAGGGCATGTGAGGCAGGCCAAAGGCCGCTGTTCGTACGCCCCTGGTCCCCTGGCAGCACCCCGGCCTCCTGGCTTACCTTGCCCGCCATCTCCACTAGCCGCAGTGCGTTCTGCGTGGCCAGCGGCGTGGGCACGTTGCCGTACACGGTGGTCAGGCCCAGCACGCGCAGCTCGGGCGAGTTGAAGGCCATCAGGATGCTCATGGCGTCGTCTGGGGTGGGACACAGACACAGGGACGCTGGTCAAGGATGGGGACGGTGAGGTAAAGCCGATCTGGCACAACGCCGCGCTCACATACAAGCAACCAAACGTTAAATTGCTTTCATGTATGGACCATGGCGACGCGGTGTCAGGCCTGCCATCTCGACACACAGGAGTTGGTGTAGCCGTTAGGGCTTTGGCAATTGACATGGTCCCGCGCCAATGCAATCCTGCTGTCATTGAGCGGATCCTAGCATTGCAGTATGACGACGCACGAGTGCGTTCCAGAGCAGTGCAAGGTCGTGTAAGCGTCCCTTACCGCATCCTGGATCAGTGTCGATGATAAGCAGTCTTTCACTCTCCATTCTTTACACCCCTGATAATTGTTTAATGCCGGTGTTTGCGCTGCGAAGCCTTTCACACCGGCACACCACGCGCCCGGTTAGGTCTTGGGCGGTTGGGAACATGGGTATGGCAGCAAACAGAGCCCCAGCGCCTGCACAGGCAGCTGGCAACATACGCCTAAATATTGTGTAAGACCACTACGCGGAAGAAAGCGGTGGCCGCAAGTTCACCTGCTGGTCCATCTGTGACCGGAGCACAGCAGGTATGGCCTTCAGCATGTATGGAACGGTGTTATGAACCATATCATGCGTCTCAGGTTCCTACCACTTCAGCAGGCCGGCCTCATAGCAGGCACTTTTCCGAACTGTCTTAACGGTGCAGTACATCGCGATACAGACAGGCACACTGTGAACAAGCTCGAGCAGCCATGCCTCTCCCCATTCCCCTCCCCATTCCCGATGACACGCTTACTTGAAGTGTCCAAGGCGCTACATTGCGCATGTGTTAGTAGTTAACGCCGCTCCGCATTCCATTCCGTTTCGCTGCTACACCTGCACCTGCCCCTTCTTACGAACGCACCGCCTCAAACAAGTACGCTTTCAGCTAAAGCGGTCCGTGAAGGGAGACTGGCTGGTCGCTCTCGTGTGGCTAGTCCCGGAGGGAGGGCAGAGACGGAATGGTCGTGCATAGCTGACTGCGCAAACGAAGCTGGCGCCGTTGATGGCTTTGGGGAGCAGCTGCGACGGCTGCTGGCCGAGCGCAGGCGCAGCAAGGTCAGCAAACTGGACTACGCAGCAAACTGGAGGGGCGCTCAGCGAACTGCTTCACCGACTTTCCTGCTTCAAAGCTCTTGCTGCTGAGAAAGATGTGGCTAATCAAGTGCTGGCCCCTCTTGTGCGCAAGCTCCCTGTCGACCAGGTAGGCGATGCGACAGCTTCGTTGCCAGCAATAGACCACCCCGCTGCGGACCTGGGTTGACTACAAAACATGCACTGCACAAACTTGGCGAGGCATGATCAGTAATACGTGCAGCCTGCCTGGCGTCGTTTGGATGCTGCTCAGTGAGACTGATACCGCCTAACGTAGTATCGGCGCCACGCGGAGCCGTCTGCACTGTGACATGCGCTCCGTGTTCGTTGGCTCGCTGTGATCATCTTACACTCTTGACTTGGGCCGACTTTGCGACTCGACTGGGCGCCTCTTTGTGGACTGTGCTCATACATCTGTGTGATACCTCTACGATCTTATTCACCACAATCATGCGGCGCGAACACTTGCTGGCGCTGCGCTTTCACACAGCATGGGCTAGGCACAAGCCACTGCGCCTCCTCAACGGGGCTTCTTAGTGCATTCGCGTATAGCACTCAGATGCTACTACATCTGCAAGTCAAAGTGTGTTCGACTATACTCCTGCCTGTTGCTGGACCAGCCTGGGGCCGGCCAGGAGGCCGTCCAGGGCTTCAGCCTTACCGCCGGAAGACGTGTCTAGGCCTGACACGTCACTATCGGCCTCGCACATGCGCCGGCGCGTCCTGGCGCGTGTGGGCAGCTGCTCAGGCATCGCCGCACGTGCACTGAGACCGCACATGCATAGGCTGACCCCTTAGACGGCCCTGTGCACACGCAAGGCTGCTGCACCACCTTAGTTGTACCTTGCGCTTATGATCAAGCCCCGACCCCTGCATGAAAACAACAGTTATGTTTAGCAGCCTCTACCGGTCTGCTTGAGCAGCCTGTACTTCATTAACCCGCCCGACCTCGTTCTACGGTTACCCACCCAACTCCCCAGGAGCCCCAGGAGCTCGCCAACCTGCTGTTCAAGTATGGGTGGAACCCGCGGGAGGGGTTCACCTCCACGCTGGACCTTGCCGGCTTCAAGGGTGCGCTGCAGAAGTTTAAGTACATCAAAGTTGGACAGCTGGGCCGCGGCTCCTATGGCGTCGTGTACAAGGCCATCAACCGCGAGACGCACGAGGTGATTGCCATCAAGAAGGTCATGCACAGCGTGGACCACGGCCTCAGCGACAGCACCATACGAGAGATCAGCGCGCTGCGTGAGCTCCGCCACGACAACATCGTGAAGCTCAAGGACATCATCACCACCGTCAACGGCAGCAACGTGCACCTGGTGCTTGAGTGCCTCGACTGCGACCTGCGGCACTACCTGGACACCAGCACGGAGGCGTCGGACCTGCGCCGCATCAAGGTGTGTTGTGCGCGATGCAGGTCGCCCCTCGCAAGGCTTCAAAGCTGAGGTCAAGATACGGTACTGGTGTACATGAGGGAGACCGTGTGCAGCGGGCGGAGGGAATGGACAAAAGCCAGGTGCACTAACACCGGTCCGCAGCACCTTCGAACGCTTCAATTGCAGCACCGCCATGTCATGGCCTTGACTGCGTCTCGCGCTGATGCCATGACCGTGTTGCCCTACCTCCCCACCCCGCTCCCCTGCCCTGCTCCGCGCAGTCCATCGTGTTCCAGATCCTGTGCGGCATCCGCCACGCGCACTCGCACAGCATCATGCACCGCGACCTCAAGCCGCAGAACGTGCTGGTGGCCAAGGCCAGCGGCCAGGTCAAGATCACGGACTTCGGCCTGGCGAGGTGCTTCCTGCCCAACGAGGAGCGGGCGTACACGGAGCGGGTGAGGCAGCAGCGAGCTACGCTGTACGCACGGGGTGTGGGCGTACACCCAGGAACTGGTGCAGCTCACCGACGGCTGCAGTGGACTGACTGCTGTCAGGCATGTGGCATTGTACCGCACCTTTCGCCAGCTGTCGCTGCCGCCACCAGATTCCATGCACACGTCAACTCACCCAGTTGCACGGCCGCTTACGACTGTCTTCGCACCCCTGAAGCGCTCTCTGCCCCCGCTCCCGTGCCCCCGCTTGCAGGTGGTGACGCTGTACTACCGCGCCCCTGAGCTGCTGCTGGGCGCGCAGTGCTACACCAGCGCCGTGGACCTGTGGTCCGTGGGCTGCATCCTGGCGGAGATGGTCAACTGGGAGCCGCTGTTCAAGGCAGACAACGAGGTGGGGCGGGGGCGGGGAAGAAGAAAGCAGTAACGCGAATAGGTGGTAATGGTAGCAGTAGTGGCAGCAGTACGGTAGAGAGGAAGGCGACCCACTGCAGTTGCGGTCCGCCTTCTACTCCAGCTGGGGGCGGGGGCCGGCGGGGCGGGGGCCTGGAACCCGTGCAGTAGCCGCCATAGGTGGCGGCCTCACTGCCACTCATGCGGCGCCGGGAAGCTCTGGCGTCAATGTTAGCTGTCAGGGGGTTGGCCCATCGGCCTCGTCCCGTGCTCCTGTAACACCCCCTTGAGGCTTCTCGCATCCCCCGTCCCTGTGCTCTGCTGTGCAGATCGGGCTGCTCTTCCGCATGTTCGAGCGGTTGGGCACGCCAACGGTGGACACGTGGCAGGAGCTGCCCGGCCTGTCGTACTTCTCAGACCAGTTCCCGCGCTTCCCGCCCAAGCCTTGGCACGAGGTACGCCGCCCCCGCTCCTCACAGCTGTTTTAGCCGCCGCATGAGCCCTGGCGCCCTAGCCCACACTTTTCGCACGGCTGCAGCGTTCACGCTCAAGATCTAAGACAACGGCCTCGCTGCACTTGCGCCGACAAACCCCGGCGTGCTCGGCCGGTACACCGCTTGCAATGGCCTGACGGCGCGGCAACCGCCCTGGCACCTGCCCCACTGCTCTATCGTGAGCCCAGCGTCAATCATACGCCTTGTATTGACCCGTCCCCACCCGGTGCCACGGATGCGGCCCTAACCGTTACTATGCTTCCTGCGGCCTTGCCTTCGCCGTGCGCCCCGCAGCTGGTCCCGAGCCTGGCCACCGACCCGCTGGCCCTGGACCTGCTGTCGCGGCTGCTGGCGTACGACCCCCGCCAGCGCCTGACCGCCAGCCAGGCGCTGGACCACCCCTGGTTCAGGGAGGTGCGCGGACCGGGCCAGGCGGCGGCGGCAGCAGCCTCGCCCGCCTGCTAGGGTGTGCAGAGCAGCGTTGGCGCTCAGCCGGGGGGACCTGGGCTCGCCCGCCCCAGCACTGGCGCTGCGGTGCAATGTACACGCTCGAAAGCAGCGTGAGTGCATCCCCAGGTTCGGCCTCAGGGATGTACTGCTGCGTACCTGCCGCGCGTGGGTTGTCGTGGGCACGAGGTCTCCCCTGGAGGCTCGGTCCGATCCTCGACGGACTCTGGCGCGCAGCCGGGCGGATGACGGCGTTACGGCGGCGGCTAACGGCTGCTGCTTCGCTGTCCTGGCGTCGTGCATTTGTGGCGGCGGCAGGATAGGTACTGGAAGATGGAGCTGGCGGTCTTCGCGGTGGGAGGGAGACGGCCGTACGGCGCAGCAACTGTCGCGCTTTTTGGTGGCGGTCACTCCGCGGCATGCCATTCGTTTGGAACGCGTGCTGCACGTCCTATGGTCAACGGAGTTGACTCGAAGTGCATAATGGCTGAGCAAAGTTGCATAGGATCACAGGTGCGCGCACAGCGCTGGGGGGCGCCAACGTTAAGTACAGAGCAAATCAACGAGCGAAGGTGTTTGCATCGGGGAGGGGTCGTCGGGATGACGGTTAAGGATTGGATCGCTTCGCGCCTCTTTCCCTTCGCGCATTGTGCCGCACCCACTGGTGCCGTTGTGGGGTGCTTCCGGGTGTGTCTCGTACTATGCACACGCGTGCGGCTACTGTCGTGGTTAAAAGACGGGTTTTTGTGTTCACTCCGGAAGCAGCAGCAGCAGACGCGTGCGTTCCCAGGTAGCCTTGTGCATACCCGTGGTGACTGCATGTGCGCGCGTTCCAGCAAGCGGGGCGGCGCGCGCCCATCTCGGCTTAGACGCGCTGGGTCCACCCCATGGGTTGGGCTTGTCTAAATGGCACTCAAGGTTCGTGGTCAGTCATGTGGTGGTGGGCAGGCGATTGGCGGGTCAGCCCTGCGGCCGGCCGTGATTGGCAGGCCCGGGGTGCCGCTCACGCAAGTGCCCAAGGTGTTTTTGCTTAGCCCTCCATCTTCGAGATGCTCTCAGGGTTTGCCTCAGTCTGGTCAGTTGTGGGGTTGTTGTTGTTGCTGTACCTTGCGTCAAGCGGCCAAGCGGGCCGGCCTAAACACAAAAATGGACAGTTGCCGGCCGAGGCCATCGCCGCCTGAGCATCCGCCCAGGTCTGCACCGCCACCGGTCTTGACTATTCCTCATTTTGTTTTTTGACCTCACCACTTTTGGGCATTCGTGCTTGTGTTCGGCTGGCGGTCGCGTCGGGACAGGGACAGCGGCGCGCTTGCGTCGGCTGCGTCAGTGATGCGTCCGGGCGGCCAAGCCTTCCGGCTCGGGGGTGCATGGTGTTGAGGAGACAGGGCCTGGGCAGGAGCACAGCACCCCAACTGCCTTGGCGGCTCGGGTGATACTTCGTGTTTGTGATCGCGATTCCGTAACGTACGGCATCTCATCTACCTTACTGCCAGTCGTATTTGGTCGTGGAGGCACTCTATTGCAAACGCGCTCCTCGACGAGCTGTTGGACGAAGTGCTTTGTGTTGTTCGTTGTTGGGTACATGTTGTATGTTGGCGATAGTGACATTTGGTGGTGGTACGGCACGTACAGTTGAGGTTGCCCGTACCATGTTGCCACCGTACGTACATTCTGCGTCGTCGTGTTGTAGGCCTTTCGGCCGTTACAGTTGCCGGAATGGGTTTTGCGGAGGGCGTTGGTTCAGTTGCAGCAGCAGTTGAGTCAGTTGGTGTTGCGGCGAGGGTTCTCCCCTTAGTAAGTGCGACGACACAGCAGCTGTTACCGTCCTGGAAGGTGGATCAGTGGCACATACGGTACGCAACATGGTATACCAGGGTATTGCTTGGTCGTTGCACATCTGAAGACCAGAGCAAACCCATCTTTTGCGAGTAGGGCACTGCTGAAGGAGCGCAGTGGTAACGGAGGCGCTTAGTGTGGTGCCATGGTGCGAGGTGGACTGGTGGGAGAGCCGAGAAGAAAGACTGTAAGATTGAAAATGTACAACCTCGAGTGCTCGAGACCCTTTGTGGATTAGCGGCAGGGCTCCACGAACTCCGTGGTGCACCCATGCACATGGCGTGCACTCAGCACCCGACCCAAACAGTGGTGGCAGACCAAGGATGCCAAGATCGCAACTTCACAGGCATGCGACACCTTTTGAGCGGCCCGCAGCAAGCCGACGGCACACATGGATGGTTATGCTGTGCGGTGCTCAAGGGCAGAGGAACATAGAGCAAGACGAATTGCGTATGCACGGTTTGCTGCGCTTTTGCATGGCCGCGAGCAGGGCCTCTGTTGGTGTCGCAGCTGGGAAGGCCGGGTCCAGCAGGTACAGGCGCACTCAGCCGCCGGCTGCGCGTATCAGCAAGCCCTCTGCTATACCGCACACCCGTACTGTCAGGCGCTGCCAGATGCTCAACTTTACATGTACCGTACAAGTATCGTGGGTATCCACATCCAAAGGCGCCAAGGCCAGCGCCCTTTCCTCCCGCCGCCCCACGCCAACTACCGCTTACTGGGAGCGCAGCGCACTCCGCGCCCTCCCCCTCCACGGCAGCTGCTGGTCACCGTACAACACGGAGCCTACGTCCCCGCCTGCTAACCCCTAGCAGGCTCACGACACACGGTCCGCCACCCCGGCACCGTCGGGCTGCGGGAGCCCCTGCCCTGTGTCAGGTGCCGCGTTCAGCCCGCCCCCAGACTGCCGCCCCCTTGTCCCTGCACCCGCTTCGCCCCCGACCAGGCCCAACGCCCCTCGTCCCGGCCCTGTGGCCCCTGGACTACTGCATCCATCCTGCCAGGCTTTGCTGCTCGAACTACACCCCTGCCCACACGCCCCTACCAGCGGTTCCCTCTCACCCTCTGCCCCAGTCTCTCGCAACCCTTCCAACGAGGTGGCCCCTGTCGCATCCCGGCCTATGTCCATCACCGTCCCCCCTGGCTCAAGCTCGCGTTCCCTAATGCTGTCGCTGCCCCCACCCCTGCCCCCGCTGCCCGGCAGCACCCACAGCCGCCTGCCCCACTCCTGGCTCCCCGTGCTCAGCAGCGGCCACCGCCCCGACCCCCACCGCCCCGACCCCCACCGCCCCGACCCCCACCGCCCCGACCCACGACTCTCCGTACCTACCCCGCCAGCACCTCCCCCGCCAACCACTACCACCACGCCCTCCCCAGCCTCCTGCAACCCCTGACCCCCAGCCCCCGGCTCAGCACCACCAGCCGCGCCCCGCCCTCCTGCCGTACGGTTGGGCTCGGGTGCGGGGGCATGTGCCGGCGGCGGTGCTGCCGGCGGGCGCATGTTGACCAGCACCACCCCCACGGCGATGAGGCCCGAGCCCGCCGCACCCAGCCACGACAGGCGCTCCCCTAGGAACGCCAGCCCCAGCACGTAGGAGTAGACGACCTGGGGGCCGGGTGGCGTACGAACGCAGTGGTGGGGTTGCCGGCACCTGGGCAAGCAACAGTAGTACCCATACGGTACCTCAAGGCGCAGGGAAAGGGCCACGTGGCTCAAGGCCTAGACTGCATGGGGCGTTGAGCTTGTAGTGGCGTTTGAATTTGAGGGTGGTTGAGGGAGCAGGGAGCAACCCGCGGCCGCGCCGCACGCCCATCCCCGCGTGCACGGCGATGCACGCCGCCCCCTGACGTACCTGCGTGAAGTTGATGGCCGACGCCCGGGCCGCGTGCAGCAACTGGAAACTCCGCCCGATCAGCATCTGGGGGTGTACGAAAGGGGAAGGGGCCGGCCGTGAGGCAGCAGGGAGGCGCGGAACAGGGTACCAAAGTACTACCACCGCGAGAGAGATATAGGGGCGGGGGAGGGTTGAATACTTGTGGAAGCAGCGAATGCAATGAACACCCTGACGGACGTGTGACCAGTGGCACCAGAAACCTGTGAACATGGCAAGACACTGATCAGCATCAGCATGGCCCTCGCGCACATGCGCACCCCGAACCCTTGGCAGCCCCCCGCGTCTCCGACACCAGTCACCACTCCCACTCGCGCATCCCCTCGCCCGCCCATAAGTCCTCACAACATCCGTACGCAAGCGGATGGCTCGCACTCGAGTGCGATCAACGTCCGCCAGCCTCCACGCTACACCCACACCCACACCCACGCCCACACCGCCACACACCTGCCCCCAGAAGGAGCACGTGGCCACCCCAAACAGCAGGGCCCACTGCGATGGGTTGGGGGCCACGGCGCGCTCCGGCAGGCCCGCCGCCAGGGGCAGGGCGGAGGTGGCCAGCGCGCACACGTGGAAGTAAACCGACACAACCAGGGCAGGCTCTGGGGCCAAGGGAGGGCATCACCGCGTTCAGCGCGAGGACACGGTGCAGGGCGTCAGGGGTTAGGAGCACGCTGATACCTGCACGCGGAGGACACGCCGTCATGCCCGAGTACCCGCTGCATTCCTGCAGGGGTGACGCGGCGCCCCACCTGACTTCCCGATGTAGCGGATGGAGATAAAGGCCCCGGCTGCGAACAGCGCCGACGCGACAGCGAACAGCGTGCCCAGGATGCGCTGCTGGCCCCAGCCGTACGCGCCAGCCGCAGCCGCCGCATCACACCCTGCTGCCGCCGCCGGCCCCGTGCCCATATCCCCATGCATCAGGTCCAAGCTGCTGCTGCTGCTGCTGCCGCTGCCGCTGCTCCCCATGGGCACGTCGGCACCTGTCGTACTGTTCACGGCAGCGCTGGCGGGCGGGCTGCAAAAGGCGGACGTGGTGGTGGGCGGGCCGCTGGGGAAGCCCAGGAATGGCGGGCGCGTGAGCAGCACCATGCCGGCCACGGACAGCAGCACGCCCGCCAGGCCCTTGGCGCCCAGGGGCTCGCGCATGAGCGCCCAGGCGGCGATGGCTGTGACGGCGGGGTTGAGGAAGAAGAGGGTGACCTGGAGGGGTGGCGCGGAGGTGGGTTGGTAGTGCAGTGGGGCAGGGTGGGGTCGGACAGGGGATGGGCCAGGTTCAGGGCCAGGGGCGACGGCGCTTGGAGGCGTGGGGCCAAGCGGCGACGGAGGCCAACGGAACAGAAAGCTGATGACAATTGCCGCCTAACTGTGACCGGTACTCGCCTACCACTACCCACCGCGTCAGCCAGCGGCAGCTTTTCGATGCTGACGTAATAGGTGGTCATCGCGGCGGCTCCGAACATGCCTCGCGACAACAGGTACTTGAGGTTTTTGCGCTGGCCGAACAGGGGAGAGATGCGCGAGGCGCGGGCGGTGGCGGCGCACACGGCGAAGGATATGGCGGAGCGCACCGCCACGATCTGGAAGACGGGCATGCTGGGGCCCATGAGCTTGACAAACAGCGCGGCGAAGGAGAAGACGACGGCTGCGACGCACACGCACAGCACGCCGCTGTCCCATAGGATGCTGGGGAAACGTGGCATTAGGTGAAGGGCGAGGGGGGGTTTGGCATGGGAAGGGCGTGTGGGATAGGCGACAGTGGCAAGGACAATGGAGGGCGGAGGAGGTAAGGGGCGTGCGGAAGGCCGGGGGGGTCGTGGTGGTTGTCAGGTGCGGCAGTGGAGGCTAGACGGTCCGCAGCACGGGCGCCGCCGCTGACGTGAAACGCTGTTGTGCATTACTGTGATATGCATGCGCCTTACCGCGGCAGTACCGCGAGGCGACGCCGGAAGGCCACCAAACGCGACTGGGGTGCACGGCCAGGGGCAGCCAACCCAAAGGCCGAGGGCAGGGCGCCCCCCTTGTCCTCGTCGTCCGTACCACGTGTCTCCCCCACAGTTCCCTGTAATTCCGTCGCTGTACGTTTATTTTTGTCGTTTAAAGAGCTGCTCGCCTCTGTGTAGTGGAGGAGCGGCTTCGCGTCTGCATTGGGTCCTCCCGCGTCACCCGCCCGCTCTGCCACGTCCTCCTGGCTCCTGACAGCCATTCCCAATTGCACGCTAATATAGCGAGCTCATAGCGTTAGCGAGACCAGGCGCAATGCATTCACTGGAGTTGGGAGACTGAGAGTTCGATGACGTTGCAGCTGTGAGGCCGTATAACCCAGGAGCTGAAAGATAACACGGAGCATGTGAGCGGGTACAGCGTGCAGTAGAGCGACCCCCTCTGCGACGTGGCTTTAGGCACCGCGCCGAAACCATGACAGACGGGAACTTTTTAACTCTCCAATCTCACCCTGCCACGTGGGCGAATGCGGCCGCACGCATGCGCTCGGGAACGGTTCTACGCGATGAGTTGTATCATCCATGACCAATGGTAGCAGCCAGCAGGGTGTGGCAGCAGTGAAGGGCAGCAACAACGGCAAGACGTTGGGCCCTGGGCGCAACGTAGGAGGCACGGTGGCCTACAGGAAGCGCGGGGGTCCGCCTGCCAAAAAAGACGACGCCGTCACAATTCTTGGGCAACTGGTTGAATTGCTGAGGGTGTGTCGGGATTGAAACCCGACTATCCTAGCAGTTGCGTTGTTTTGCCAGGCCAAGTCCTTCCAAGTCTGTCTCTCCCTGCTCACAAGCGGGAAGCGGCCAAGGCAATCAGCGCAAGGGCAGATTCTCAAACACGGAAAACACAACACTCGCGCCAAGGCCTGCCGCTGGAGCGACGAGGAAGGGCCCGGGGCAAGGCGTTGGCTGGCGTTGGTGCGTTGGTCACGCAGTGTGGCACAACGCATTGCCGGTATGTCATGATCCCTTGGACCATCAGTATGACAAGATGCTCTGGAGCTGTGGAGCTCTGCGGTGCGCCCACGCCGAAACCATCGCTCCCGGGAGGCTGGGAGAGAAGGGGTCATTATTATAGGTCTTGGTATATTGAGGGAGCGGTGGGGAGCGGAGGGCTGCTGGGTGTGGGTGTGGGTAGCCCCATCTGGGAGGCGGAGGCCGGCGGTCTGTGTTACGGTACCTTATTAAAGACATCGGGTCATCCGTCGCCAGCGTGCGTGTCCTATCTGGCCCTCTGTTGGCGCAGGTGGCCGGGCAGGCTGAATCACAAATGCACCCTCATCACTTCCCCCCTACGCCCTAGCAATTGCTCCCCTTCTGTTCACCCTCAACACACCATTGTTGCTATGCAGTTTGCTCCGCATCATTGCCACACCACCAACGCAAAGTGCTGCGCGCGACATGCCTAGCAAGGTACAGATACTCTCCGAGAGGACGCCGTTCAACAATGACGCCAGTAAGTAGTTGCCGTTGCGTGAAGGGTGCCCCAGGCGGCCCGCATCGGGCTCGTTTTGCGACACGTGCCACGGCACACCAGCAACTGAAGATCCGTGCCGTACAAGCACAAAAAGCTCCTGTGCACGTGCAATGCGTTAGGCACGAAGGCACGCCGTCATGATGCACACCGCCCAAAACAGTGTAGGATGCTGCCACGACTGCCGTTTGTGCCCGTCGCAGCAGGCACCGTGCTACCCCCTGCATACTATATATCCACCACCACCCCACGCGCACCTCCCGTGCTTTGCACCGCGCGACCAACACAGCAGCCGGCCATGACACGCCCGCCTGCCGCCGTCACACGTGCCCAGTCCCGCCAAAGCCCAACGTCCAATCATGCCAATGCCGTCATCGAGGCTCCCAGGCCCCCACAAATACCCAAACCCTTCCGAGCTCGCTCCCCCGAGCCATGCGCTGTCCCCTGAGCGCCTCCCCGTGCTCCTGCGCACAGCGGCCAAGCACCACCCTCCACTTCACTGCCACACGCAGGAATCATGAATAGCGACACGCACCTATGTGCATACCCTAGCTGACACCCCTAGCAACACCACCACGCAATTGCTGTAAGGCACCCAAATTCCGAGGGCTGCAGCACTGCACTGGAGCAGGGGGCCCCAGCTGTTCACCAGCCCGTCCCCCGTCCTTCCCTGGGCCCGGCCGCGCGGCAGGCCCACGGCCCCAGGCACTGCCGTCACGCGCCACCCGCCACACCGTTGCCATGCACGTCACACGTAAAACACCGTCGGCCTGCTCGGCCCATTTCCGTTTTCGTACTCCATTCCGCACGCGCCTTCGCCATCGCATCCAGAGTGGCTTCGACCACATAACAGACATGCGAGCAGAGCGTAGGAGCGCCACGGCAACGATACGTGCAAGGCAACAGCAACGGCCTGAGCTATGCAAGCTGGCAAATGTTTGCCGCCACGGGCACCATGCAGCACAACTTGCAAAGCCTCGCCAGCAACGGCACGGCTTTTGTTTAGACTGATCCAAATGCCTCGCCAACAACAGCTCTTGACTGTCTTGCTTAAGCTCACACGACTTCCTTGCAGGCCAGGAGCCCAAGCCAGCAACGCCCCATGTAATACGGTATCCATGCCGTCTGCACAGTCACATGCTGTAGCGCCTTGGCCTCTGTGTGTTCGACGATTGCCACCAGGCGCACGATCCAGTGCCGTAAGCTCCAAAAGACAATGTGGCCCCTGCTTTACCGCGTGCAGCGCGCGAGTGCATGCCACGTGTACGTACCGACGCGTCACAACTGTGGCACGTGTGCGCGTGCCAGCCACCAGCAGTGGCACGCTGCGACAAGGTTCAACTGGCAAGCACCATGTCCGCGCGGTACCAAGCAATGATCACAGCGAAGGCCGACTTTCATGCCAATGTGAAACGAAAGAAAAACAAGGATTGCCGGGCTCCATCGCCGCCGTTCAATCCGCTTCCCGTCGCCAGGGGCAGTGCCTCTACCGCCGCCGGCCACGGTACCACCGAACCATACCCTCCGCTGCCCCATGCACCAGTGTACTGTGCCGTAAAAGAGAGTTTGTATCACTTTGCATCGGTATGCGATGGATGGCGTTGTAACGGACGGCGCCTGGGCAAATGGGCTCCGCCGCATCAAACTCTCCCCTGCAACCACGTGCCTTGACCTTGTCACGCCTGATCCGCCACTCGCCCTCCACGTACATCACGGTCGTGTCCACCCATGCGGGACGCAACGCGGCGCCGCGCCGCTACCAGCTTTGGTGCCGCAATTCCACCACGCGAGTCCTTTTCCATTAGCTCAGAGCCGACGGCTAACCAGGTGGGCAGGGTGGGCGTACCCCCGCATCACCCCGCCCACAAGCCCCAAACCTCAGACCCCCTGCGCGGCAGCCGTGGCGGTCGCCACAAGACCCCGCTACTGTCCATGCCAGCACCCACTTTGTGCCCCACCATCCGTGCGGAGTCACAACACCATCCTCCCCGCCACCACCGTGCACCTGCCTCGCCTTCCCGCTACCAGTGTGCTCCTGTCCTGCTCTCTGCCGTCCACTCGCAACTTCGCCATGCACCCAACCCCCCGCATAACAGTAGTAACCCCCAGCAGCAGTTGCCAGTCGCCGTTGCCATGCACCCATTATGCCGTGCTCTGCGCGCCCAAGGCGACAGGGGGCGGCGCGGCGCGCAGCTCGCCGCACACAGCATGCCGCGCTGGCCGGCCCCCCGTCGCACTCTCATTCGTTGTACCTTGACGGTGCTCACTGGTCCTCGCATGCAGCCTGACGCTGCCAGCTGGCGGTAATGCCCGAGCAGCACCACCCGTGGCACGCACAGCCGCCATCGCCGCGGCCGCCATCACAGCATCAGCAGCTGTATCAGCATCGTTCCGCCATGGTTGCTTGGACTCTCCTGCGCCTCGGCAGCCCTCCTCCCCGTTGCCCGTAACTCACCGCCGTGCACGCCTCCGTACACAGCACCTGTCCCACACTCCCCGCCGCCGCCGCCGCTTGCCGCTGCCACCCCGCCGCGGCCGGGTCGCTGCCACCCGCCGCCCCTCCTGCCTCCGCCCCTCACGCCGTGGTGTTGAGGTGCTCCTGCGCCTGGCCCTGGCCCTGCGGCGGCGCTGCGTACCTGGCGTACATTGCCTCCAGCGCCTGCAGCACCTCGGCGGTGGAGGGCCGCGCGGAGGGCTCCGCGTTCCAGCAGCGCACAGCCAGGGACCAGTAGTCCTGGGGTGGCGGGGTGGGTGGCGGGGAGGGCGAGGAAGGGCAGAGCAGAGTGGGCAGGGGTGACACAAACCGGGCAGGCATGAGACGGGGCAGGAGTTGGTCCGCATACGGGCGTGGAATGAGCGGGAGGGGAGGGACAGGGGCCGGGCGGGATGTAGTCAGCGTAGGCCAGGGACCCCGCAACCGAAACCCCCAACTCAAAGACGCGTTGCACCCAGCAGGTCCACGCCCGCCCCGCACGACCCGTGGAGCTCCTCTGCCCCGCACGTTCCTGCCCCGCCCTGTGATCCGCTCTCCCTCCACGTCGTCCCACTCCATGCCCCACCTGCGGCACCCCCGGCGGGAACACCGGCCTCAGCCCCTCGTGCACCACCCGCGCCAGCAGCGCCCGGTGCCTGTCCTCCCGCTTGGAGATGTGCGCCAGCAGCGCGCGGTAGGGCTGCTGCCCCGTGTACAGCTCCCACATGAGGATGCCGAACGCGTACATGTCGGAGAAGGACGACACCTGCGCGCGGGGCAAGGGGGCTCCCGTTGGACACTCGTGCCGGACGAACGTGATGCGCGACACGCCAAGAGGACGCAGGCCATCGTGGACGGGGTCTTGGACGATTATGTCTACGCTCCTGACGTGCCGCCAGCCGAACAGCCACTTTACTGGCCCCCTATTACGGTACCCGACTCTGTCCAAAGCCATCCGTGTCCCTCCCACACCGCCTACGGTGCCAGCCACCCGCTGGCCCACCCGCCCTACCCGCACCTGTCTGTGCAGCACGCTCTCCGGCGCCACGTGCGTCACGGTGCCGCCCAGGTCGCCCACCACCTGCCCGTCCGCGGAGCGCAGTTCGCTGAGGCCGAAGTCCGCCAACTGCGCCAGGGCGGTGAGGGCAGGGGCCAAGGGGACGGGAGGGGGAGCGACGTTGGGAGCGGGGAAGCGGCGCCAGCAGGCTCGGGAGCCGAGTGCAAAACGTGCACACGGTCACAGGGTCCAGCGGCCACGGCGGCCATTTGCACCCGGTCGGTGCGCCGCTTGCCTGCTGCCTGCGGCCCCGCGTGCGGTGGCCCTGGGTGGGCGGTGGCAATGCGGATGCGCCAGCTGGAACGCGGACAGCTCCCATGATGCACGCGTGTTGCTGAGTGTTACCGGCATGGCCTACCTTTGCGGTGAAGCCCCGGCGGTTGTTTGCCTCCTTGAGCAGCACGTTCTCGGGCTTGAGGTCGCAGTGCACGAAGCCCTGCAGGAGGGGTGGGGCGGGGCGAGGTGCGGGAGAGGGAGAGGAGCAGGTCGCACGGGTAAGGGGGAGACAGTGGGACGGGGGATGCAGCTCCTGCGCGCACGTCAAGACAGAGAACACCAGCCGGTGTAACCGCACGCCCTTGTGGAATAGTAGCACAGCGGAAACAGGTCTGAGTAACTGAGACGTGGATGGCCCCTCCCAGCGGCTTGAACTCCTATCCCCTCCTCCCTCTTTCATGCCCCCACCTGCGCGTGCAGGTACTGCAGCGCGGACGCCACCTCGCTGAGTGTGGCCAGGATGAAGTCCATGTGCAGCGACTCGGGGGGCAGCGGGGCGGAGGCGCGCGCGGCCTCGGTGGCTGTGGAGGGGGGCAGAGGAGGAAAAGAATAGCAATATCATCAGCCAGCATGGTTGTGTCGTGGTTAGCTTTCCGTGAGACTGGCCTGCACCGCTCGTCCTTGCCGCGTTGCTGGAGCTTGCGGTTGCTGCCCCGGCTGCCCCGCCTCAGGGCCTACCCTCTCTTCCCGTCGTTCTCCCCCCCGCTGCACCCTAGCCCTCCCCCATGCCGCAGGCTGGCCTCACCCTGCCAGCTGCCGCCCGCGCCCTTGCCGCCCCCTGCCTCCGGAGACTGTGTGCGGTCCCTGAAGAACATCCTGTTGTCGATGTACTTGTGCAGCCCGCCCAGGTTGCAGTACTCCATCAGGATGGCCTGCAGGGAGGGACACCCGTAGCGCACTTGCATCAAGAGCGGGACACCACACAGGCAAGGCGCTAGTCGGTAGCAGAGTGTAGGCTTCACGCGTACAGCGGGGTATGTCGAAGGGGAAGCCTGCAACCCGTACAACACTTGTACACCGCACAGAAATCCATCCGTTGACCATGCACTCCCCTTCCACTCACGTGCACTTTGGGCGTGGACGGCTTGGACGGCTTCAGCAGCGCCGCAGACGCCAGCACCCCTGGCCCCGGCAGTGAACCCCCCGCGCCCGCCATACCACCTGAGCTCCCGTACGCCGCCGCCCCGCCCTCCGACCCGCCCATCGCACCCGCAGACCCGCTTGTTGCCGGTCCGCCAGGCCCCCCTCCTTCATTCCCGCTCCCCGGAGCCCCCTGGCTGCACATACTCGCCCCCAGGCCGCCCGTCCCCTCTCCAGCGGACCCGGGCGCCCTCCCAGTCCCAGCCCCCGTGCCGTCCGCGGCGGTGCCGGGGGTCGCCCCGTCCTGCCCCGGTGCAGTACCGCCGCCCGCCCCTGCGGCGTCGTACGCCCCGGGTGCGAAGGCGCCCGGTACGCTGTTCCAACCGCCGCCGCCGCCGCCGCCGTATCCCGAGGCGGACGTGGAGCTGTTGCGGTTAAGGGCGGCCGCCCCGGGTACAGATCCTGACCCGTGGCAGGAGGCGGACTGCCCTGTCCCCGGCCCGCCGGAGGGCACGGGCACCGCCTCCATGGCGGCGGCGGGCACGAAGCGCAGCACGCGGGTGGAGGTCTTCTGCAGGTGCACGTCGGTCAGGATGGCGTGGACCTGCGGAGGAAAGGCGGGGCAGGGGGCGGGACAAGGAGGGCATGTGGGGGTGGGCGGGCTTGAGCCAAACACGGCCAGCGTAGTAAGACCTGAGCTACAACACTGCACGAGGCACAGGTTCTTCTTTGCTGTGCCAAAAGCGCTGTACGGGGTTAGGGGCGTGGAGACAGGCGCCAGACCCCACAGCATTTGCTCCCCCCTGGACTTTAAACCTCGCCGCGCCTTCCGCTCCCTGTTCAACCCTCCCGCCCCACACGACAGCACACCCCCGGCTCCCCACCGTGACGATGGAGGGGTGGCTCAGCGACTTGTTGACCGCCAGCTCCCACGCCGTCTTGAGCGACCGTGTGCCGCTGGTGTCCTTGATGATCTTGACCGCCACCACGATGTTGCGCCAGCGCCCCACGTACACGGAGCCGAACGCGCCCTCGCCCGCCTTGGACAGGATGCGGATCTCGTGGATGGAGCCCACTGCGGGTGGGGGTGGGGGTGTCAGCGACGAGTGGGCAGGGCAGGGGTGAGTGGAGGGGTGCAGGACTGGGGGGCAACGCGGACTGGCAAGGTCAGAGGGCGGCAGGATGACCCCGCTGCCTGCCATCCATCTGAGCTGGTGCACGTCCAGGGTGCACAGCACTGCCCAGTGCACAGCCTCCCGCCGGCGCCCAACCCCACATCCCCACCTGTGGACCGGTCGTCCTCCGCTGCCGGCGCCCGCTGCGCGATGGTGCTCTTGTACATGCGCATGAGGGCCGAGGTGGACGGCGAGTGACGCAGCACGTACCTGGGGTGGATGTGGAGGGTGTGTGTGTGTTACAGAGCCGGGCAGATGAGCGAGGTGGGTTTGCGCAAGTGGTAACAGCAGAAACGTAAGGGGTTACGGTATCGCATGGGGGAGAGAGCGGAGCCGTGGAGGGGGCACCGCAGCCCGTGCCGTGCAGAGGCAGCTTGGAAGACACCGCTAACCCCAGACCGCAGTTTCAACGCCGCCCCCATACATTTGGTATGCCCACTCATAGTTCCTGCCGCCGTCCCCGCTTCCCAACCCCGCCTACACCCCCTGGATCCGCACCCACTTGACGGGTATGTCCGGCAGAGACTGCGCCACGCGTGCGCCGCTGTGCCCCCCCTCCCCGCTGCAGTGGGCGCTGCGCCCCCCGCCGCCCAGCCACTGCCCCGCCCCCGCGTCCGCCCCCAGCATCGCCCCGTCCGCGTCGGTGGAGCCGCGCCCGTGCTGTGGGCAGGGCACGAGAGGGGCGCACGGGGCAACAAGGGCATCGAGTGAAATGGGGGTGAGGGGCGCGTTTGGCAGCCTGCAGTTGCCCGCTGCAGCGGTCAGGTGTTGTGCGCAGTGTGGCGGCAGGCCGCTGGCGGCCCTGGGTTCCGTGCCGCTGCATATCAGCCCGGCCCCCGGCCCCACGCTGGCCGCACGGCTCGGCGGCGTCACTGCCACGCAGCAAGCCTCCCACCCTCGCCCCGACCCCGTGCTGCCCCTCGCCCGGTGCCTGCTCCATGAAACGAACGACCGACAGGCCCAGTTCAAAGTGCGCACCCAAGCCCGTTCTGTGATCTTCCCCAAAACTGCCGCATTAAGACATTGCCCAGGCCCATATGCACACCCTCAAGCCGTGTCTACCCCACGCAACTCGGCCCCGCCCGGTAAAAGCCCCGCCCCCACCTGCCCCATTTCATCCTGCCTCCCCGTCCGCCCCCTGCTCAGCACGCTGCTGTGCTGGCTGCTCAGCGCACTGAACGACTGCACCGCTCCGTTGGCGCTCAGCGCGCTGCCGCCGCACGGGATGTGTCCGCCCGCCGGCCCGGTGCCCCTGCTGCCGTACATGCTGCTGTCCGCCACGACCGGCGAGGTGTGCAGCGCCACGGCACGTGTCACGGCGTGGATGATGGGTGAGGCGCAGGAGGAGGCGGTGCGCATCAGCACGTCGGAGTTGACCCTGGGAACAGGGTGAGGGGTCGGGGGGTTAGGGAGTAGGAAGACAGACGAAGTCTGCAGGTCCACGTAGTCGATGACGAGGCGTAAAAGCGTTTCACGCAGCCCAACTCGGAACCAGACCGCCTCGGGAGAGTAGTCCATGTTGCAAGGGTGGTTTGGCGGAATACAGCGTGAGGGTCTCTGGGGAAGTTTGGGCAAACCAAACGTGATGCTTCTGCCAGACAGAGGCACGCCGCGTACCTGGCCGCGCCATTGCCCTTCCCTGAACCAACTTCTTCGTTAGCCTTAAGCACCAATACCGCCACCACCAATACATGTAGTGGTTTTGCCGCCATGCGTTGTGCCATCCCGCCCCCACCCCACCTGCACGACGACAGCCACAGCACGGCCCCCAGCTTGCGCCCCTCGTGCACCAGCGGCGCCGCCAGCACCCAGCAGGGCGTCAGCACCGCCGCCGAGTCGAAGAAGATGTCCTTCCACGGCTCGCCGTACAGCTTGAGCGCCTGGGGGAGGGGGAACGGCAGGGGCCCCGGAGAGCGGGCAGTGTGCAGTGGGGGCAGGGCGGGTGCGGCACAGCGCTAGCAAGGGGGAGCAACCGGGCTGACCCTGCGGTGCGCCGGAGCCCCCCTGACGCCGGTGCACAACTACCGTACCCGGAACTGTTCCTTGCGGGTACCTTCGGGCGAAACTCACACTCGTTTTGCCAGCCCAGCAGGGCCCCTGCTCTCCCCTTGGCCTTCCTGCGAGGCCACCAGCCTCGCCCCCTAGCCTGCCCCGGCCACTATTACCCATAATGCCTCAGCCAACCCCGGCCATTCCGCCCCGTTTCGGGAATCACAACCACCGGCCCCCGCCCCCTCACACGCGCTCACCTGCATCACGTCCGCCACAAACAGCAGCCGCTGCCGGCCCGTGAGGCAGCGCTTGGTGAGCGTGTTGTCCAGCGACATGTGGGTGCCCAGCAGCCCCTCATCCAGCAGCGCGTTGTGGCCGCTCCGCTGCGTGGTAGGGGGCGTGGGCAGGGTTGGGGTGTGGGGGTATGGGTGCAGATCCACAGGGGTAAAAAGGGTTAGAATTGGAATGGTGTGGCAGCCCTGCCCCCGGAAAGGCGTTGTGGCCGCTCAGCTGCGAGTTGGGCTGGCGAGTGGGCGGACCAGGACACTGGTGCAATAGTGGACTGGCGCAAGTGAAACGAGGCGCAGGGGGCTAAAATAGGTCAAGGGTTTGCAGCCACTTCACACGCCCACCGGGCTGGTAGTACACCAATTCGCTACCTCCCTGCCTCCCCGCCCCACGCCCACCTGCATGGAGCTGGACCAGCCGCTCTTGAGGCTGTGGCGGTCTTCAGACAGCGTGGAGGTGGTGGCGGCGCACACCTTGCAGTACACGGTAGCCGTGTCGCCGTCTGGGGGAAGGGGGTTGGTGGCAAGCGCAGAGCATGATAAGGACAGGGACCAAGTTAAGCGTGCTTGCGATGGAAAGACCACCAGCCCAGGGACCACCAGCATCACCACCACCGCATCCATGTCGCTAGGTTTCAACCAACCAGCTGCAACCCCTGCCAGCGAGCGCAGGTCATCCCGTCCACCCACCCTGCCCCCTCCCCCACCCACCCTGTCCCAGCACCACCAGCCGCGCCTCCACGTCCTCCCGGTGGCACCACTCGAAGACCTCCCCCAGCTCCGCCGTCACCGCGTACGCCAGCGAGTTGAGCGACACCGCCTCCACGACCTTCTCCACCACGGACAGGTTGCGCACAAGGTACGACTCCACCACGTACAGGCTCAGCAGGGGCAGCAGCGTCAGCAGCCAGCTGCGGAGGGCGTAGGTGAGCACAGTGGGAGGGAAGGGGGGCGTAGCGGAGTCAGACAAGGGTCAGCGCAAGAGTGGGAGAGGGAGAGACACAGGAGGGCGCCCGCTGAGGTTGCGAGGCAGAGCCCCAGTGCACAAGATTGCGCCACCGGGCTGTGGAGACACATCACACGGCCCAGACGCTAGGCGGCACAAAGTGCCAATGGGCGTGCCCCGGGGGGCTCGGCCTGCTGAGTGGTGTGGTGTGGTGCGCTGGTGGTGCCGCCAAGGCTGCATAGGCATGAGCTGCGCCAAGGGGCCACGGCAGCAGTGCCCTGAAGCCCCGAAGCCGCACCCATCCGGCCCCAGCCCGGACCTTGAGCTTCCCCCAGCCCGCCATCCCATCGCCCGACGCCCAGGGCTGCACGAGACTATACTGCGTACGGCCATGCGGCCTGGAGCACTCAGGGTCCATTCCACTGCGCTGCCAGAGCGTCTGGCGCACGACAATATGCGGATGCTGCTGCCGGCCCCGGCACCAAAGCACGGGGCCCTGCGCCGGGACGGCCCGGCAAGCGCCACCAGTCCGGCGGCGACTGCGGAGGCGTGCCCTGCTTGGCTGTAGGATTTAAGTAAACCTGCTTCTACTTTTGTCCCCGCCACTGCTGCTGCCCGGATACGCTCCTTGACTGCCCGCTGACCCCACCTCGCCCTCCCCTCCGGCCCCGGCTTCCGCACATGCTGCCACGCCCCACACCTGCGCGGGCCCCAACGGCCCGCTGCACTGCGCCGGACACCCGTCCCTCGCCTTCGAGCCGCCTCGCCGCCCGCCGCCTGGACCTCCGCCAGCACGCGGTACCTCCAGTGCTACCCCCTCTACGCTTAGCCGTTCTCCTCCTCAGTACTAGTATACCGGTACCACCGTACCGTCAACCCTCCCCACCCCACACCCAGCCCCATGTACTGCCCCCATCCTGCCCTCCAGCCTCCTCAACCGCCGCTCCGCCCCCGCGCCACCCTTAGCCCCAGACCGTCCTGCCACCTGCATTAAATCGGGCCCCCCTGTCGCCCCGCACCTCTGCTGCAGCAGGGGCGCCAGTGGCCCCGTGTGCCCCAACAGCAGCGCCCCGGGGCACTTGGTGCCGGCGCACAGCGGCAGCACAGCCAGCGCCGTGCAACCGCCCCGCGGCCCGCTCAGCAGCGCGAAGTCGGGGTGGTTCGCGCGGCCGCACGCAGCCCAGGCATCGTCACCGGCCTGGGTGGAGCGAGAATGGCGCAGCGGGGAGGTGCTGAAGCGCGGTGGGCACCGCAAGGCGAGGGGGCCAGAAGCAACAGGGCGGATTGCAGGTATGGAACATAAGTGCCGCTTGAGTATGTCCATACTGATATTTTGCAGTGAGCTGTTGGGAATGGGGGAAGGACTACGGCCGGGAGAGGGCCGCGGGGGGAGCCGGGGGAGCCGGGAGGTCGCAGCTCCCCTCCGTGCACGCCGTGAGCAGGCAGGTTACAGCAAAGATTGTGAACCCCCGACAGGTGTATGACACGGACCCCTTTTCAGCCCAAAGCTAACCACGTGCCTTGATGCAGAGGGTCCGCTGGCTTGTGACAGTGAGTGTCGTCCACCCCAGCGTTTCCGCGGGCAGCAGGTCGGGGTGCGGCTGCACCAGCTCGTTCAGCGGCGAGCCAGCATTGCATGCCGCTTTGCAGTACAGTCCGCTGTTGGTATACAGCACGACACTGCAAGGACAGTCGCAGTGTAGCATCAGGCGACCGGTTCGAGGGAAGCTCGCTTTGTCCTCGAATCATACAGAACTTACCTGCAGGACTTAAGACCGAACGCTGTGCACAGTAGATCTGAACACTTGTACAGTATGCTCCAAGCATCCTTAGGCTTTGACCCGGCAGTGGCCTCACTTATGAGCTGCGAAAACAACCGAGCCCGAGCGGTTAAGGCTCACTGCCCCAGCCCTGTTCCGCAATTAAGCCGAGTTAGGCCTATTCGATAGGCTCAGAACCACCTTTGAAAGCTCGCTTGTGAAGAGCTCTTCCTGCTGACTGCAAGTGGCGCTCTGAGGGGCCGAACCTGTCTTGTGCTCCGAGGCTCCCGCGTTCTCTGGTACTTTAACTACAGCACATAGCTCTTGTACGCTCTTGTATTCCTTGGTGTCCGCTAAAGGTTGCTTCGAACCACAGGCCCCCATACTAAGAGAACCGGTTCAGGCATTCAGTCAAAATGCAATATGGTCAAAGACATCATGTGTGCGACAGTGCTTTATGCAGTGTACTGTTATGGCATTCCGAGTGAAAAAAAGAAATTGTTACAGTGTCCAACCGCCGCCAAAACTAAAACCTCTTTTGGCGTATTCACCTAGCGTGAAGAGCGCATGCCACTGTGCATACAAATGATAGTCAACGTTTTGTGACATGCTGTGCAGTACTGCAGAAAGTGGAGTCGCGTGCACAGGCAAAAAGTATGGGCAGTTTGGAACACGCAACAACAACGGTATGCTGCACGTAAGTACTGGAGAGCTATTGTTACATACTGTGTATTACAAGAAGTTCAACGGCTGGACTGTGAACGACCCTCAGTCAGAAACCAGTGCCGTTGGTCTGCACGCCAACAGTCGATTGTGACACATTGTCCGCAATGTAGTCATATCATCCGCCACCGACGGCCGCCCATGTCCCTTTCGGTTCCGAGACGAACAACCAACACGCAAGCAGTATCTTGGGCCCGCAACAGACACAAAGAAGCAGCATAGAAGCAGCAACTTGCAAACTTCATGCAGTTCACCTCTGCAACCAAGTATCATGCACGCCGACGATCACAAAAAGCAGCACCCGCTCACGTCTGCCAGTCCGAAGCCAAAGACAATCAGCGACCAACTTTTCCACGTAAACGCAAATCCGCCAGTCCACTGGCACTCGTTGTGTACCCTGGGCCACAACAGGGCCCCTCCCGCCACGGCGCTTACTTCCGCCTGTACCTCCTGGTCACAACACCCAGTGCCCAGCTGAATGACATCAACAACATTTCACGCCCCCTTTCCTCGCAACCCGCTCTCGCATGCACGACCCCACGGCACTGCACTAGGCAACGCAACGGCTCGCACAATTTCTCGGCCGCACCTGCATCACAACGTCGCTACCACCACCGGTGCATGCCGCCTAGCCGCTCAGCCCGATACCCCGCCCTGCGGTGTGCCCGTCACGTGGCATCTGCCCCGTGCGCACGCCGCCGTCCACGCCAGACGTGCCGCTGGGGCCCGTTACCGCCGCCACCGCCGCTGGTGCCGCTGCCCCTTTGGCTCTGCCAACGGCGGCGGCGCTCCGCTCCTGCTGCCGCGCCCGCGCCCACATCTGCTCATGCCCAGGTGCGCGGGCTCTGCCCGCACTAATCCTTCGATGAGCACCGGCCTTGGGCGCGCAGCGCACAACGCCGCGACACCTCCTCAGTAGGGTGCGTAGAAACGCCCGCGCCCGCGGCCACGCGGCGGGTACCTGCACGGGCAGGGCGGGAACACGACAGTAGCTGTTATGCAAGGATCTGCGACCGGAAGGCCACGGCCGTGCTCACTTCCTAGCATTTTGGTCAGTCTAAATCCAAGCCATCATGCAGGTCGCCGAACGGAACTTGGTCTTGGCGTAGCGGTTGACATGTCAGGCTTCGGCTCCAGCGGCAGGGCAAGCAGAGACCGTGCGACTGCGCCCCATTCACTTCCTAGCATGTCCCACCGTGTCCATGGCCATTCTCCCATATGAAGCTGAGCAGCAGCTATAACGACCGGCTGCCCCGGCTGCACTAGACCAGCTACGCACTGCACGCCCTTGCACCATCCGACCGGCCCGCCCTCGTCGCCACCCCCGCCCAAATACTCCTGACCACTACGGCGACGTCTTGGAGCCTTCCCCACCCCAGCCCAGCACCCAGTACCCAGTACGTACCCCGGTGGCCCGCCGAATCCGCGGCCCCTGGGCGGAGGGTAGTACCCCCCGCGGCCCCCGCCGTAGTAGGGCGCCGGGTAGGCGGGGTAGGGCGCGTAGCCGGGGTAGCCCCCGCCTCGCCCCCGGCCGCGACCCCGGCCCGCCTTGAGGCCCGGAACGTTGGTGCGCTTCTGCACCACCTGCAACACGGGGCAGAGCGGCAGAGCGGCAGCAGGGCCAGCGTGGATGGATGGTACATAGGATGCAGTGCAATCCAATCGAGCAGCGTAGACACTCATTTGTATAAAATGTAGACGCATCCCGCCAATACAGGTCCCTCCTACCGTCCCATCACAAGTCCCATCACTCAGCTTCCGCGCGCGACAGGGCCCTAAAAGGCCATCCAAGGGTCATTCAGCATTCACAATCCCGCCCATCACCTCAAGGCATTCTCGTCATCGGCTTTCCCACCCTTTCACCGCTCACGCGCCACTCCATACGCCACACCCAAGCCCAGGTCGGTATACAACACAGCCATGGGCGCTGTTCATTGGCGCCTCCTGCCATAGCCGCTGCCTGCCTTCATCTCTCTCGCCCACGCTCCCAGCAGGTGCATCAGTGTCTGGCAGTCCATTAACCCTGACCTGCACTCGCCCAAACCCCTCCGGAGCCCCTCCTGCTCCCCCGCGCCACCTGCCTCTCGCCTGCACCATCCTCGCTCCCCCACACCCTATCCAACTACCCACCCCACAACCGCTGCAGCCCCTCCCGCCTACCTTGATCTGCCTCCCCCGCAGCTCCGAGTTGTCCAGCAGCACGGCGTTCTGCACCGCGTCCACCTCCAGGAACTCGACGTAGGCGAAGCCCTGGGGCAAGTGGTACAAGCAGGGAACGATTTCGGTACACTGGCGCCGGACTGGGCAGCACCCATGCATGACAAGACTATGGCGCAGAGTGCCATTCGGCATGTTCGTGACAGATGCCATTACAGGATTTAGAGGACATAACAAACAAGCAGTGGGGTTTCTCCGCTGGTGCCCCCGAGCCAATGACACTCTAAGAGCGCACTATGGGCTGCGCACAGCCCAATCGCGCCCATGCTGGCCGAGTCCCTCGCATGCATGCCGGCGCACGCCCTCGATCGTGCACACGGCGAGGTATGGCATGTCTAAGGCAGCTGCACCGCTGCTCACCGCGCCTTGCCCCTTGCCGCACCTTGGGATTCCCGAATTTGTCCGTGAGGATCGTTACCCGGTTCACTGTGCCGCATTGCTGCAGTGTAGAGTGGCAGAAGGGAAGGGGGACGGAAGGGGGTCAAGGCAACAGCCAACAGGCATACCCTAAGGTTGCTGGTTGGTTGTTGACGGGTGTCGCCGAGGCAACCACGCCCTACGTCAAGGCACGGGTAAAAATTTCAGGGGCTGCCCTATGTCGGCTATCCCTGAGAGCGGGTATGAGGTGTACTGGGTGACGAGAGCCGGGGAGGGGGGATCAGGTGGAGGGTGGCACCACAGCGAGACACCACCCACCGCAAAGTGTTGTTGCAGCTCCTCTGGTGTGCACCCGTAGTCCACGTTGCCCACGTATATCGAACGGGAGTCAATCTCCGCCTTCTCAGCGTCCGCTGCCGCTGCGGCTGCTGCAGCTGCTGCCCCCCCTGCTGCCCCACCGGCGGCGCCCGAGGTCCCGGCTGCCGCCCCATCTGCCGCTCCACCCTGAATGGAAGCGAGACTTTCCATTTTAGAAGCACGGGCATACCAGAGCGCATCTATTGGGCCGTATGGTTTTGCGACCTACCGCCAGCGCTTTGACTCTCGCGGCCTCCTCCTCCATTTCTTTCAGCTTGCGTTTTAGCGCATCAAGCTCCTGCAGGAATGGTTGTACGTACAATCGTAATGCATGTCAACCAATAACTTCCTCGCCTTTGATAAGGGCTGTGTCCCCACCTCATTCCCTTCAAGATCGGCCATTTCCTCCTCTCCACCCTCGCCCTCTCCGAGCTCTTCGCCCTCCCCAAGCTCCTCGCCGTAGAGCTCCTCTTCAGCCATGTCGGGTGGAGGTGGTGTTCCTGTCTGCTTTGTAAACGCAGGTGTGCAAAGCAAGCGACTAGTTAATAGCAGATAGTGTAGTATACGTTTAGCACGTATCGAGAAAATCAGATTTGTGTACACAAAGGTCAATGCTGCTCTCAAGTCCGGTCGCCCACAATAATGGCCTCCACTCCGCCCATGCAGGCGGTGCCGTAGCAGCACCTGGGGCAGCCACCCGAAGTCTTGCTGTCGTCCGCGTGGCTGCCACAGCATCGCGGTCTAGTCCTCTTCAATATGCTTTGAACATGCGTTGTACATCCCCTCACTGCATCCTGCTACACACAGCTGCCTGGTCCACGCACGCTCCCCTGGCCCAACGAGCCGTAGCAGTCCGTACCCGGTGCCCTGAGCCCGCACGGTACACAGACGCGTGTCAGGCAATTCGCTTAGTGAAGCCTATTTACCTTGGCAGCCGCACGCCCGCACCGATGTTCTAGGCATCCTCCCCGCACATGCGCACCATGCGACTATGACGTGCACGCGCTGGACATATCACGGTGCTTGTTGCGACCCCCGCTAACCCACAGTAGACATGCACACCCATCCACCAACAGGGCCACCGTCAGGCTGAGCAAGCAGAGCCGCCCGGCAAACCCGTTACCGCATGCGCGACAGCGCCACCTCTGCAATTCTTCTCTTGCTGCCCACAAACCACTCCTTCACGTCATCGCCGCCACCCAACCCCGGACCCGCAAACTCCCTCGCCCGCTCCTCCAAGCGCGCCCTAAGCAGCCCCACCGCCTGCACCTGCAGCTCCGGCCCCTCGCGCCCCCCAGCCTTCCCTCCAACCCCTCCGAGCACCTCCGCCGCGGCGTCCACGATGTGTGTCAGCAGCGGCACCAGGCGTGCATCCACACCCTCCTGCGTGACCACCAGGTTAGCGCTGTCCCCGGGTACGGGCCCCGACTCCAGAGCCTCCAGCACAGCCTGCAGTTGCGCTTGCAGAGCTTCACCTGCGCACGGACATGGCGACATGCAAGTGCCGCACACTGGTGTAAGCAACACGGTGACGCTGCGCCTGCATGATTCATGTGGGTGGTTGTAGCTGTGTGGAGGGTGGCAAGGGACATGGCGCATTCGAGGACGGTGTGCTGGTAGAGATGGTGGCTGAGGTTTTCAGCCCTGCACGTGTGCTGCTCCCCAGCATCCACCCACGCCTCATGCAGCTACGCGCCGGGCGAGCACCCTGCACCTACGGCTAGCTTCCCCCTGATCTTGCTGCTCCCCTGCGCCGCCCCCGCTGCCGCCGCCGCCCCCCAGGCGGTCCAGGCACCAGGCCGCCGCCTCCCGGGCGTCACGGAACAGTAGAAGGCTGTCGTGTGGGTTGGTGGGCCCCGGCACGAACCCAAACAGCAGCAGGAACGGCTCGTTGGGCCAGGGGCCGTAGCTGATGGTCACCTCATCGCCGGCCCTGGTGGGGGCCGGAGAAGGTACCAAGTGAGTGAGTCTCAAGGTGACTCCTTTAACGAGGCACGAACGGGGCACGTCAGCTGCTTGCGCTATGGCGAGCGTGGCGAGGGCACTAAACCCCAGGCACGGTCCCAGCGATTCCCGGGTGCCGCCAAAGCCCCAACGCCATCTCCCTTTCCCTTGGCACGCTCCTCGTACTTGGCCCGATAGGCCCTACAGCAGGTCGCTCCACGTGGTCTTGACGTTAGGGATGCCTGTCAGGTAAGGGCCCATGCCGACCGCATGTGCAATGACTTTTGGCGTGCGATAACCTGCCATGTGCTATTTGCACGTGCACGCGCTACAACTTTGCTCCATGATCTTCGCGACACACCTGATCCCCTGCTCTCCCGCCAGTAGCAGAAAGCGGCTGGGCTCGGGCGGAGGAACCTCGGCCACCTCCGACAGGGCGTCGTAGCCCTAGGAGGGTCGGCGGAGATGGGGAAGGTATGTCTAAGTTGATACGTGTCCGCAAGGCAAGGTTTGCGGAGCGGTTTGCGGGGCGGGGGAATCAGCTCGCACGCAGGCGGGAAGGCTGCAACCTGAGGGCCAGACCTCGCACCAGAAAAGGCAACAAGAGCAGCAACAGGCCCTAGGCAGAGCGCTATCTGTCGCTGCCGTCAATGGCTGTAGCTGGCGAGTTTGTTGCTGCACCGCCGGTAGGCATCGATGGTATCCGTGAACCAGTTTCAGGTTCTCTTCTTTCCTCTGAAGCAGGCCCCAAAGTGTATGTGGTCCCCTGTGGGAACTTCCTCGCGCACGCCGAGATCTAGTGCAACCAGATATGCCCACCTAGCATCATTGCAAGAGCGATCCACCACCCATCCGCCGGACCCCTAACCCACCTGGCATGCTGCGGGGCTGTGCTGTATGCGCACGGTGGCGCTGGGGGCTAGGCTGTGGTTGGCCATGTCCACGCCCGGCACGCACATGTGGCGGCCGGACGCGGGCTCGAAGAAGCAGCGGCTGGTGAACACCTGCAGGTGCAGGGGCGGCAGTTGTGATGGCCCACGCGAGGCTTAGGTTGGCAGGCGACAAGTGGTTTTCAAGCCCCAGAAGTCGGCCCAACTGGGCTTAGTGTGCACTGCGCGCGTGCTGCCCTCCGCGCCAGCCCCCGCCTCACCTGCACGGCCCACAGGAAGTCCTCCCAGCCGCATCCGATGGCCTCCAGCTCGCCACGCACCTCCTGCGGGGCCAGCCAGCGCAAGGGAGTGGGCGTAGGGGACCAGGTGTGTCGGTATCGGAGCGCCGGGTTGGTGGGGAACCACGCGCGGCCGATGGGGTTCGCTGTGGTGTAGGGCATGGGGTTGGTCGCCCTTGTCGGTGCAACCCTGTGCCCCCAGCCAACGCCCAACATGCTCTTACTGTCACTTGTCGTGATGTGACGGATAAGGCGAGAGCCAGTATTTCGTTTGACCCTCCTGCCCTCTGGAGCTCCCCCACCGCCCATCTCCCTGTCCCCCTCCCCCTCACCTCGTAACACGCCTCCATGCACCCCTGCATGCTCTCGATCTCCTCCGCCATGTACGAGCACCCCAGCCGCTGTATATCAGCGCTGTCGTACTCCAAGGGCGTGCGCACGTGGCGCGGCAGGGCGGCGATCCAGGGCTCCCACTGCGCGCCCCTAGTGGGCTGCGGCACGCCCACGTGGCCCCCACCCTGCGCGTCGTCGTGTGGGCCTGGGTGCACGTGTGACTGCCCCTGGTGCCCCTGCTGCTCCAGAGCTGCTGCATGGCGCGCTTGGAGCAGGCGCACCGCCATCTCCGCCGCCCAGTGCAGCTCCGACTCGGGCTGTGGAGGTCACCGAGCAAGTGGAATGAGCGCAGCAGGATGGATGGCACGTGTACCGCATGAGCCGAAGGATGCGCGGGGTGTGCCTTACGTACACGCATGCAGTTGAGGAACACGTTGTCGTGCCGTACACCCCTTTGCCTTTACCATGTGGGGCATATCGTGCTCCTGGCGCTCTCTCCTAGCTGCTTGCCGTCAGCATCCCTCGTGCCGTGGCCCCTCAAAACACGCGCACCGCACCTCGCTGCTGAAGACACGTGTCAGCGGCACGCTCAGCAGCACCTCCCCCGCCTCCGCGTCCGCCACCGCCTGCAGCCCCCGCCCGCGGCCCGGGCCCAGTTCCCGCACCGCCACCTTGAGGCGCCCGGCAGCCGCCCCAGGCCCAGGCCCCTGCGCTGGGCCCGCTCCCTCCCAGCCTTCGCACGCCCACTGCAGGACGTCCCTGTGTGGATGATGCATTGTGGGGTGGGACTGGGTATGCACAATAAGCGAATACGAGTGTTTTATTGCAGGAAGTGAGAGGGGCGTGGCCAAAGCTGGCCCCTGATCGCTAGTGCTGGCACCACAGACGTGAGGGGCGCCGCAGTGCTGCGGGTTGACCCGAACGGCGTGAAGCACGGATGCGATGTGGGGTGAACGCGCGCCCATCGATAGATTACTATTTCAGTTCTTTGGTGTTTACCGTGAGGCAGCAACACCTGCGGCCGCGAGTGCGCGGGCGAAAACGGCATGCTTGCGGGGAGCGGCCCGCCTAGAGCGCGCAGTGGCAGCCGCCCTTAAATGGGAGCGGTACAGCTGCATCTGTTAGTAGATCTGGCGCCCCAGTAGCTTAGCAAGCTGCAAATGCACCGGACCCCGGCCCGGAGCCTGATGCCAACCGTGGCCTATGAATAGAGCGCAGACGAGCTGTGTAACTTCTACTTTATCATCTTGTGTTGCCTCGCGCCACAAGTGTGCCCCCTGGCGTGTACATTTCCTGTTCGTGTGCCCAGATGCCAGACCCGCGGGCCATGGCGCAGCGCGCGGGGGACAAGGGAGACCTCTTTGGCCAGGGAGCATTCCTGGGACCTCTCCTGCTGCCCCACATATTCCAGCCAGTCTACGACCATGCACTTACACACAGAACACATCATGGACGGAGACATGCAAGCGTCAACCATCTCAGGGACCACAACCGGGAGCGCGGGAGGGTCTACCCCTGCTGACCCTGGGTCTAACCGCCCCCCCCCCTACCCGCCGTACGCATGGACCCCCTGGTTTAAGCCTCACCCCACGCACATAACCGCCAGGTGTCTCGTACAATTGCACTTGGCATACTGGCCAATCCATACGACAGCCGTGCCATTGTTGGACGGGACCTGGTCTTCATGGAGTCGTAAACATGCGTCCCCGAATACAGCAACAGGGCCAACAGGGCTCATGCGACTGCGCCCCTGTCTGACATGCAGATTGCAGAAGGTCCCTCCGCTAACCTGCTCTGTTGCCATATGCTTGTCCCGTGCTTCCCAGCCCCATGGCAAAGCATGACGGCCGTACGGATGCCCTGCCGTACTCAGTCGCCGCCTGCTGGTACATGCTACGCAACTCACGATGCATTGTGCCACATGCGTGTACTGGGGCGCAAGATAGGTCTCATCCTTCAGCCCGCCTAGCTTAGTCTCCGCCATACACTCAACATACAACCCCAGGGCGGGTTGGTATGAAAGATAGCGGGAGGCTAGCCTGCACTGCTGTCTGCTGGTCCTTGCTGCCAGTGCAGGGTAAGCCAACACGTATTGTCTGTGCCTTCCACATCCACATCCCCTGACGGCGTAGCCAGCGACCCCTTGGAGCAACGCTGAGCCTAGTTGCGTGTTGGGTAGAACATTCCTATCCACACCCACATCCCTAACAAGTGACACGTTCCTCACTCCGTTCGTGCAGGTCTGCCCAAGGCCGATTCCCGATCCCCGCCCCTTGCCCCACCTGAGGCTTTTGCACCAGCCCCTGCTCCGACGCCACCAGCCCATCCCTCAGCCCCTGCACCTCCTCCCTCACCCGCTCCTCCGCCCTGACCTACACCTCCTTTACCCGCCGCTCTAGCGGCTCTACCCACCCCTCCAGCTGCCCCAGCCTGCCCCCTATCACCTCCTGCTGCTGCACCACAGCCTCCAACAGCTTCTGATGCTCGGCCCGGCTGCAACCCACGCCACGGCCCAGCAGGCCCACCTCGTGCACCAACCCCTGCTGCGCCGCCGCCAGCTGCCGCAGTACGGTAGCCCCCCCTCCTTGCCAGGCGGAGCAGCAGCGCGCCTTCACTGAAGGCTTCAGGGCACCCCGCAGCAGCTGGGCGGCAGCCATGGACGCGGCGGAGGCAGTGAACGCGGGAGCGCAACTCGCGATAGACTCGCGGCAAACAGGTGCAAGTACGGCGCGCAGGGAGAGATGGGCACATTGTCATCAGGGCTGAGCTCCATGACCCAGGCAGCAAGCGCACAGGCCACTCTGGCGCCATCCTCGCCAAACCCGCCCCTGGACCAGGCCGCCAACCCCCACGTCACAAGTCATAGAAGCTCGGAGCGGCACCAAGGGTGCAGCAGGCAACTTTCAGCCCTGCTTTGCATGTGAGCTGGGGCTCTACCGTCCAGCAGGCTGCAGGGGGCACGTGGTCTGCTGTGAGTCAACCGTCACTCGTGACGCTAACACCAAGTCCGGAAGACATGCCAAATTATGCACAAGCCACAGGATGACGACATGTCCGGGTGCTTCCAAGCCTGGTTGCGTGGAGCTGCAGCTGATAGCATCCAAGCTGCGCCTGAGCGGGGGCAGTGCGTTGACCGCCTGGGGCCGGTCGGGTAGTATGCGGCCCTAGAATGAGTGAATGCTGTATATGAAATATTGTATGCCCTCCGTGTACTGGCAGTGCTCTTGTATGTGTCGCCGCGCGAGTCGTGCCGTACTATTTCATGTTGCCGGGGCAGAAGAGGGCGGCGGAACGCTGCACCTGTCCCTCTTCCCTTGAACTTCTAGGTCGTTTCCTGAGGCTAGGAAAAATGGTGAGCCACTGGGCAGGCTCGGCAGCGGGGGCTTGGCAGCACATTCGCTTTTCGGTGTATCGTTTTTACTCCAGGCCAGCAGTTTACCAGACACCTATCAAATGAATTTCAGGTGAACGTGCCTAAGACCAAGAGGGCCTTCTGCAAGGGGTGCAAGAAGCACATGATGATGAAGGTCACCCAGTACAAGACGGGCAAGGCCTCGCTGTACGCTCAGGGTAGGTTAAGCTTCTATGGGTATGCCCTGGCGGCGAAGTACCAGCAGCTGAACCAGCCGCAGCAGCCGGCCGCCGCGGTGCCCTTCGCGACTCAGCCCTCGCACAAAAGGAAATGAAGCGTACCTCTGCGCTGCAAACATATTTTAATTACAGCTACAAATCCCAGCACCTTCGGGCTTAGTTAAGGGGACGATTCCGCCGCCGGCGCGCGCATAGCCTGGCTTTGCACTGCCATATCCTTTCCCGTTAGGCTGCCTGCTCTGTGACTGACGGGAAATGCACTGCTGGGGGCGCAGGCAAGCGCCGTTACGACCGCAAGCAGTCGGGTTACGGTGGCCAGACCAAGCCCGTGTTCCACAAGAAGGTGCGGGACCCAACAGGTTGTGTGCAATTGCTGCCAAGCGGCATGGTGGTACCGAGCTCTCGGAGTGGGGGCAAGCAGCAGCTGGGTTGGAAGTGTCGTGAAAAGGGAAGGAGTGTCACCTGGACACCAGGTCGTGCAACGTTGTGGTCGTGGCGCTGGATGCCTTAACCGCGCGGCGCACGTGTCGAGAGCTCGGCACACCGCAACCAAGTGGTTGAACTGTGTGCATGTGCAACAAGCGGGGAGAGTGGTAAGGGCGGGCTCGCCAGGGGGCTGAGGCGGCAGCTACGTTGGCGGCAGCTTAAGGCGGTGGCGGAGGCAGGCTCAGCGCTCCGGCGGCGGAAGCGGCAGCAGCAGCAGCAACAATAGCAATATATTAAGATGGATGGCGCGCCGCGGACACAGCGAGCATGCAGCTATTGCTGGAGCTGGTTCATCAGGGGCCACCGTTGCTGCTGCTCCTGCTATCGCTGTTGCTGCGGCTGCTGGCCCGCGTGTGGCAGCATGCGCAATGGCGGTGGGGCGCAACCAGCGGGTTGGCAGCGGGGTTACGCACATGGCGGAAGGGCGGCGCACAGGGGCCGCAGGGGATCCGGTTCCGGCAGCAGCTGGCGACGCGCGCAGCAGTGGCCGTGCCACCTTGCCCTGCGGAGCAGGATGCACCTGTGGGCCGCGGCGTGCTGCCTGCGGAAACCTGCAGACCACAGTTTCAGCCGCTCATGGCAAACGAGGATTCACGGCTGGCAGCCCAGGGCAGCTCAACTCGCCCACTACATTTTATGGAGGCACGCAGTGGGGCGGTAGCTGCAAAACCGCGTCAGCAGCGCGAGAGGACGCCTGGCGGGGGACCGGCGTGTGGCGCTGCAGCATGGGGGTAGAGTCAGGACTGCGGTCGTGTCAGGAGCGGTAGCTCGGTTGCCGCGTCAGTAGCTGCAGCTGCAATCACGGTGGCGGAGGCGGTGGTTTGTGCCTGCAGCAGCGTCGCGCGGAGCGGGGGCGCCCGAGGGGATGTTGCCTGCCTCTAGCCCTCTGGATGGGGCGCAGCCTGGCAGTTGTCTCCCCTCTGGCTGCTGCCATGCGCACTGCCTGCCAACGACGTGGCCCCAGCGCTGTGCAGCAGACCGGGCAGCAGCAGCAGCAGCAGCAGGCAGAGGGGCTTTACCGCGGAGCTGGCTTTGAAGACGGGGGTCGCATGCGTAAACGGTTGAGTCAGTTACGCGGGCAGGCGCCGCTGAGATAGGGCGTTTGGGCGGAACTCCTCCGCTACGTGACACCGTGTTCCAGTTCCGGTCAGCGTGTCAGTTTGGCATGCCGGGAGGTGATCCGCTGCGTAAATGCCTGTTAGCCGGCCCAGCTGCCAGTGTGGCTTGTGCGCAGTGCTGCTATGGGGAGGGGCCAGCGGGAGGTTGGGCAGAGGAGCGACGTCGCCTAGCCAGTGGCGTCGTCTTTGCAACAGGGTTGTCGAAGGACGGCCCTGTCCGAAGGCTCGTTCATAACCTACTCCCGCCCCTCGGCATCACTCCAAACCCACAGGCCAAGACCACGAAGAAGATCGTGCTCCGCATGCAGTGCCAGGAGTGCAAGCAGACCTGCATGAAGGGCCTCAAGGTAGGGGCGGGGGACGCGGCTGCTGGGGCGGGGCAGTGCTGACACCTGGGGGGCTGCTGCAGCGTGGCTAAGGACTGAGGAGCGGGGAACGGGCAAGTAGGTCGAGGTTCGGGGAGATGCGGCCTTGTGGGCGATATCCGCAAAGGAGAGGAACGGGGGAATGACATGCGCGAACATGTGAAGGGCAGGTCAGCACTTGGGGCCCCCGCCAATCAGGGAACGTGCTGGAACCGCTGCCGCGGAGGTCGGGCGGGTGCACGATCGTGTCCACTTTGCCGAGCAGTTGGGATATGCTCGCGTTTTAGGGCGCAGGCCATTGCGCGTGGCTCAGTTGTCCACGCGGTGTCGCGTGCAGTCGCACCGCACTGCCAGCCCACAATTGCTTGCGGGATAAGCCAGGCTGACCATGTGCCGCATTTGCTCCCCGATCCACAGCGCTGCAAGCACTTCGAGATCGGCGGTGACAAGAAGAAGGGCAACTAAGCGGCGTGACAGGACTAGCAGCAGGCGGAGGCTGTGGTTGAGCAGGGCGGGGGCGCGCCCGTGCGGGCCCACGCCGCTGGCTGCGACATGTGTAACGCGCGGTGCGGTTCTGAACGGCCACGTGCTCAGAATTTCCTGGGTACCGGTATCGCTGCCGCCAGCTTCAGCACCGGCGAGACCGGTGGGGGAGGGGTATACCAGCTGCCAAGGGGGCACACGCACCGGCTGGGGCTCTGTGACCGGTTGGGGTTAGGGGGGACAAGTAGCAGGGAGCTGCTGAACTGGTTGCAGCAGGTGGGCAGCTGAGTAGCGGCTGTGACAGGGGGGGCAGCAGCGAGTGGCGCAGCGGTTGTAGGCGCGGACATTGGAAGCAGGCAGAGCAGCGGGACAGACCGAGCGCGGGACAGACTGACAGCGGGAATATGGCAGTCAAAGTCAGCGCAAGGTGCAACCCCATGGGTTGCTGGGGCGTGGACAGAACTGCATGGGCTGGGACGCGGGGGTCGCAGAGCATGGACACTTGGACAGTATGTTGCCGCAGGAAGGCAGCACAGGTGCGTGGTGCCCAGGTAGTCACAGGTGATGCGCCTGGGTCCACCCTGAAACTGGCCGAGGGAAGGCTGGCGGGCAGAGGGCAGGTCATGGGTAGGGCGAGGGTTTCGAGGAGCCAAACAGCGCACGTAGCCCCCTGCCAGAGGCCCCTGCTTGCGACCCGAGGGTCTGCGCTGGAAGGGGATCAGGCAGCAGATACAAGGCCCGCAGCAGCACCGTTGTTTGGATGGGGGTAGCCGGTAACCAATAGAAGTTGACACCTCACACCAGCCACACATCTACCGGTATGCAGAAGGTTCGTGCGTTTCCTTAAGGGTGTTGCTATCCGCTCGCATTTGCTCAAGCGAGGCGCAAGCTCACAAGGGCTGCACAAAGGCAAACGCCGTGGAACTGCAGCTTGTGCTGTGTCGCCGAGAGGCCAAGGGCGGCAAGGGGCAAAGCGTGCACCGGAGCATCGGCGGCCAAAAGCCATCGGCGACATCCCCCCTAGTAATCTGCTTGCACTGCCATGGTGGTTAACAGCTGTTGCACTTCCTGCCGCATCTAGGCCTCCCCTGCCGCCGCCACACCCCCGAGCTAGCCAGGAGGCCGTGGGCTGCCCGCAGCTGCAGCACCTGCTGCGCCGCCTGGGGGCTGCCGTACACGTGTACGGACACACGCACGTGGAGTACGACGGGGAGCTGCGGGGCACGTGCGGGCAGGGGGCGCAGGCGCGGGGGCGGGGGCAGCCTGCGGAGCGGTGAGGTTGTGAGGAGCGAGAGACCGCCGACCTGGGTTGTCAGCAGGTCCGGGGTGAAGGGGTGCGGGGGCCGTCAGCAGCTGCTGGGGCTGAGAGGCAGGAGGGGCGGTCTGCGTGCGGGGTGGCAGGGGAAGTGGGGGAGGGCAGTTGCCAGCGCTACGTGCACCGTGCACTGTACGGCCGTGACCGTGTGGTGCTGAGGTGTGTAGAGATGCGGTTGCGGGAATCGGGATACATAACCCGGACACAGACGAGATCATTAGTTACAGTGGAAGCAGGAGTGCTGAGGTGTGTGTGGGACGGGGGCCGGGGGCTGTGTGGGTACGACATGGAGGGAGGGGGAAGGACAGGTGCCAAGACAGGTTCTGAGGGAGTAGGTCGGGGCGCGTGTATGGGTGTGCGGTAGGACTGTGACCCTTTAACCTGACAGGTGGATTGTTGACGGAAGGGGTTGCAGGAGGAGAGCCGGGCCGCCCGGCTGTTGGCTGGGATCAATGGAGATCTCCCCTGGCTGGGATATGACAACCGGGGGGCATCGGTGCGTGCAGCTAGCGACTGCAGGCAGCAGGTAAGCACGGAGTCCTCGGTCTTGTTGTTTCGTCCCTCCCTCCAGGTGCTTGGGGGGAAAGGACGGCAAGCAATCACAAGTGGCTGCTCCGTCGGTTTGCGGTTGCCGCCATACAGCACCAGCAAGCGGGTGCATGCTTCCAGGACTCCTGCAGCATCGCCATTAGACGGCATACCCACATACAAGCTGCTTCCGTCTAAGAACGACAGGCGCTTCGACACGTGGCGGAAGACATGGTCAGGAAAGACACTGTCGTCGCCCATTCAACACTTCTTTTGGGGCCGCCGAGGCAAGGCAAGTGGCACCTCGTCGAACATGAGAGCAGACTACAGATGCAACGCTCAAACTACGCATGCCCACAGCTTCAAATACAGCGAACGCACTTCGTTACCGCTGGAGGGTACCTGTTACACATAGCCAGCGTGCGCAAAACTGAAAGTGACACGAGCGCATGCTAGCAATGGCTACGGACAGGCGGCCTTCCGTGGTGCTTACGAACATTGTTCACATTGCGGACTTGGCCGGCTTGTCGGATGGCGCCAGCTTGGCCGCTCCCGGTGTGCCCCTTAACGAGCTGACCCAAGACCTGAACTTCTACAGAATCTTCCTGGGCAGTGACAGCGCTGCAGAGGCCCTGCGTGCTCTCGAACACTCGGTGCCAGGAAGGCTGGCCCTCGTCCAAATCTTCTCCAACGCGCTTCGGGTCGTTTGCGACCCTCGGGACGCAGCGCCGGATACAACACGCGCGACGCGCAGCGTAGCAGCGAAACCAACAACCAAGAATGTAGCTAAAGGCAGAAGGATAGCTCGCGAGGGCCGGGGGTCTTCCGGCGGGGTGCCGGTCCGCCAGCGTGTTGCGGACACCCTGCAGGCAGCAGCCGCAGTCATCCAACACGTGTCCATATGCGCAATTGAGTCCTTGGAGCAGAAATTGGTGCAACGGGGCGTCCTCGACGTTCCTCCCTACGTGGCGGACATGGCCGAGGCGCTGCTGCTCGCGGGCTGCCTGCCCATGCCCATGCCCAGCCGCATCCTCGCCGCACAGCGCTCCCCTGCCCCAGCGGCAGCCGCAGCGGCCGGCCCCCGCCTGCCCCCCTTGCGTCTCGACATCATAGTCAGTCTCCTGTCCATGGCGTCAGCCCTCCTATACGTGGCCCTCGCCATCCCAACCGTACGCAGCCGCGTGCTGCTGCCGCAGCTACCGCGCTGCAGCCTCGTGGAGCTGTGGGCGCAAGCAGCGGGCAGCGAGCCCCCGCCAGGTCCACACGCAGCCGCATCCGAACACGTGAGGCGGAAGCACCAGCAAGGGCTAGAGGTTTACCTCGCGTCGGCCGTGGGAAGTTCTCTCTGGCTGCTGCTGCCCGTGCTGTTGAAGTTTCGCCGCATGTGCGGTGAGCCGCTGCGGGCCGTGCTGTGCGGCCCCTGCGTGCAGCACCTTGTCGCGCTGCAGGCCGTGTCGCAGCTGCACGCAGCCGACGGAGGGGACCTGTACGGCCTGCTGCCGTCAGTGCTGGCCAAGAGCAAGCAGGACCCCACAGGCGGCGGGGGCGGCGGCGGCAAAGGCAGGCGCCACGCCGCCCTGGACGATGACACCCTCAGCAAATGCCTGGGCTTCTGGGAGCACTGCTTGGGTGCGGAGCCGCGCGTGCCGCTGGGCTGCCTGGACGGCGGCTCCCTGCTGTTACTGTGCATGCGCACGGCACGTGTCGCCCTGGCGTCCATGCAGCGGGCAGCAGTGGAGCCGCAGACCGCGCAGCAGCCAGCCGCAGGCATGGGGCGCGGCGGTGAGCAGGAGGACGAGGACCAGCAGCAGCAGGGTTCAGGTAACAGCGGCAGTGACAGGGGCGACCCTGGCGGCACCCGTAGCGCCATGCAGGTGCCGCGTTGCATCCGAGTGGCAGCTGAGGCGCTGTGGCAGCCCGTGGAGGAGGTAGGGTCCCTGCCCCTGGCCGTGAAGGCCCTGCGCCTGGCGGCGGCGGTGCTGCGGGGCGGCCCGGAGCAGGGCCGTGGTCCCTCAGGCAGCAGTGGGCCGTGGACCGATTTCCTGTATGATTTCGAGCGGTACCGGGCAGCCAGGGCGAAGCGCGAACGGCGGGGCTCGTGCGCAGCGCCTGGCTGTGCCCCGGCGTGCAGCAGCTGCGACCCTGCCGACAGCAGGGCCGGCGGCAGCGGCGGAGGTGGAGGCGGGAGCCACAGCAGCGGAAGCGCCCGCGGTGGAGACAGTGGGAGCTGCAGCTGCGGCGGCAGCAGTGACAGCAGCAGGGGATGTGCCAGGACGAGCATTGGCAGCAGCGGGGATGACAGCGGCATCAGCGGCGGCGGCGGCAGTGGAAGCAGCGGCAGTCGCGCATGCTCCGGCATGCAGTCTGCCGTGGCAGGCCTCGATGGAGCAGGAGCAGCGGTATTAGCGGCGGCGGACCGGCGGCTGTACAACCGCGCTTTCGCACGCCGCTGGTGGCCGCTGGCCCTGGCGGGGGTGCGGGCGGTGCTCCGGCAGCGAGACATTGTTGTGCTGCATCTCATGGCAACGTGCTGCAGCATACTTCGGGTCAGCGCCCTCCCCACGGTGGTGCGCCCTGGCCCTGCCGCCCCCGGTGTGGGTGTGGCGGGGCAGCAGCAGGGCGGCACCGCCACAGGCTGCAGCACGAAGGTGGACGCCCCGCTGGCCGCTGGTAGGTACCCACTGCGCTTCCCACTGAGTGTAAATTTCGTTGTTCAGGCCTTTTTGGGTAGTCGATACTGTATATCTACATTGCCGGTGTGCAAGGGGCTGAATGGGCACCACCACGGGCGCAGGCCCAGTTGCACGCAGTCGGGCAGGCCCCCCTGCTTGTGGGACCCAACTGTGCGCAAGGTGTGCCGTACGGGCTTTTGGTACGCCGTACGAGCATGGTCAAGCTCTGCTTTAGTCGCGGACTCCACTCCGGCGCGTCACCTCACAGCTCGCCCCCGCCCCACTTACCCCGCCCCCACCTGTATGCCCGCATGGTCCTGTCCTCCGCAAGACACCCAAGCTCCCGTGCCCCTGTCCGCCATTCCGCCCGGCCTGGCCGCCCCAAAGCTTTCAGCCCGAAAGCAGAGGACAAATATGCGGCATCCTGAAAGTCCTGCGGGGCCAAATTTGTTAGATTTATTTAATGAAGAAACAAATCTATTACCTTTTTTTCCCGCACCCACCTCCGGCCTGCTGCCCTCCCTGGAGGCCCTACTGCGCCCGACAATCCGCACCGCCTGCAACGCATTCCCTGCCGCCAGCCTGTCTACCCGGAAAGGCGACCTCCCCAGCATCGGCTCCCTCGCCGACGTGTACGGCGTCGCCCGGGGCCGGGAGCTGCTGCTGCTGCTGGCCCACGCCCCACCCCGCCAGGCTGCTGCCTTCCTGAGCACCCTGGGCAAGGCCACCCTGACCCAGGCCATGGCGGCAGCACAGGGGCGCAGCGCCGAGGGCCTCACCTCCCTCATCCAAGAGTTCACCAATACCTACGCATGCCTGACGGCGGGTCTGTTCCCGCCGGGGGAGGCGACAGCTGGGGCGGGCTCGGGAGCAGGCGGCTGTGCCTGTGCCTGGGCGTGGCCGGGGGCTGGCGCTGCAACTGCCAACGGTGGCGACCGTTGGCGCGGCGGCGGCGGCGGCGGCGGTGGTGGTGGCGGCAGTGATGACAGCCATGGCGGCAACGGTTGCAGCGACGACCCTGCGGCGGCGGCAGCTGTGGCGCCCGTGTACCAGCAGATGCTGCGGCTGGCGTCCTTCGTGCTGCACAGGTGGCTGCCGCTGCTTGCACAGCTGAGATGGGCGGTGGGCGTGGAGGGCTTGCTGGACCCTGGAGAGCAGACGGAGGAACTGAAGCAAGCCCTGTCGGCGCTGCTGCGTCAGGGCGTGGGCCTGGCGGCGCGCGCCTTACGGGACGCGTGGCGACGGGGTGACGTGGCGGCGGCGGGCAGCTGGCGGCAGCTGCTGCAGCGAGACATGTGCGCCGCGAGATGGGTGGAGGAGGAGGCTGTGGCGGGGTGGGAGGTCGAGGGCTGGTGGACGGGGGCGGTGGAGCA
>VFQN01000908.1_pt1 | contig 52610 bp, 49 predicted proteins | sample 3512371 | NCBI WGS metagenome assembly VFQN01 (sample SAMN10412370, study PRJNA504923) | tailings metagenome | isolation source: Replicate 2 from Balatoc abandoned mine | place: Philippines: Itogon, Benguet | collected 2017-08-28
ACCCGTTCCCGAAGTCGATCTACGAGAACGTCGCCTACGGACCCCGCATCCACGGCCTCGCCAAAAGCAAGGCCGATCTCGACGAGATCGTGATGACGAGCCTCGAGAAGGCCGGCCTGCTCAAGGAAGTCAAAGATCGCCTCAACGACAGCGGCACCAGCCTATCCGGCGGCCAGCAGCAGCGTCTCTGCATCGCGCGCGCCATCGCGGTCAGCCCCGACATCATTCTGATGGACGAGCCGTGCTCGGCGCTCGACCCGATCGCGACAGCGAGGATCGAGGAGCTGATCGACGAGCTGCGCTCTAATTTCTGCATCATCATCGTCACGCACTCGATGCAGCAGGCGGCGCGCGTGTCCCAGCGCACGGCTTTCTTCCATCTCGGCGTGCTTGTCGAGGAGGGCGACACTTCGACCATATTCACGAACCCGCGCGACGAGCGCACGCGCGACTACATCACCGGCCGCTTTGGCTAGACATGCTGCCCGCCGTTGATGTGCAGCTCGGCGCCGTTCACGTAGCTCGACTGGTCCGTGCAGAGGAAGTAGATCGCCTTGGCGACTTCCTCAGGGTTGCCGAGACGGCGCATCGGAATCTGCTCGTTGACGATGCGCTCGGTACCCGGTGACAGGATCGAGGTGTCGATCTCGCCTGGCGAGATCGCGTTTACCCGCACGCCGCGCGACCCGAAGTCCGCTGCCATCTCCCGCGTCAGTCCGGCCAGCGCCGACTTCGAAGTGGCATAGGCGGCGCCAGCGAACGGATGCACCCGACTGCCGGCGATCGACGTCACGTTGACGACGGCGCCCTGCGCGCGCTCGAGCTCGGCGAGCAAGCCACGCGCGAGCAGCACCGGAGCGAAGAAGTTGACCTGGAAGACGCGCTGCCAGTCGGAGAGCGGCGTATCGAGCGTACCGAGGCGCGCGCCGCCGTCTCCTTTCGGACTGATACCCGCGTTGTTGACAAGCGCGTTGAGGCGACCGCCCTGGTCATTGAGGCGCACGCGCATCTCGGCGACGGCGCGCTCGGTGTCCGCCGCGTCGGACAGGTCGACCTGGATGTGATCCTCGGGGCCCATCTCCCACGGGCAGTTTTCGGGAAACGCGTGCCGCGAGCATGTGATCACCCGCCAGCCGGCTGAGGCGAAGCGCTTGACCGTGGCGTGGCCGATGCCGCGCGACGCGCCGGTGAGGATGATCGTCTTGCGCTCGCCTTTGCTGATCGTCGGCATAGGTCCCGGTCTCTGTAGCAGGGCGGAATTCCAGCCGGCACGGCCTCGTTGGAGCGTGCCGGCTGGCTTTCGCGGCTGAGGTTCGCTCCGCGTCGCCGACTATCGCACGGAGTTGTGCTGCGGCGCAAAAAAGCGAATAAAACTTAGGCATTTTTGGACGCTGACCGGAATCCGGACAAGTGCGGATTCAAGGGCTGACAAGAGGTCGCAGATGGGCTAGTGTCCCATCGCGTACGAAAATAAGGGCCATGAGAGACCACGTTTGGGGTCTTGTTAAGCGCCCAAGTCTAGGGAGCAGGCGACACGCCAACTGTCCCGGATATAGAGGATCGGGCGGGTCGAAAATAGAGCGATTGTCTCAGTCGCGTTTGAGATCAAGAGGGCGGTCCGTCAATCCGCCTGACGTTCTGGACTCCAGGAAAGCAGGGCCAAGCGCCTTGCTTTTTTTGTGCCTGGCGCACTGTTTCACCACTGTTTCGGACCGGGCTCGCGCTTTTCGCACGGGGCAGACACCCCGGGACAGGCTCAGCGCGGCGGCCCCGATGGATTGTCGTGCGGCGGCATGCCTCGAGCGATCCATTCGCCCATAGCCGCGATGTCGTAGACGATAACGGCATAGGTGATGGCGAACACGACGCTGGCCACCACTGTCGTGATCGCGAATGTGCGCAGCATCTTCGGCGCGACGGGCGCGCTCTCCGGCGTCCCGGGCACGACCTCGCCGGCCTCGCCCTGCGTGCGCACGCCGAACGGCAGCACCGCGAACAGCACCGTCCACCAGATAACGAAGTAAATCGCCAGCGCGAATGTGACGCTCATCGGTGATCCCTGCCGCGCCTTTTCCCCTCGGGTGGGCCTCGATACCGGGCGCCGCCTACACACCCGAGCTGACCGGTCCGCGGTCACGGCCCTCAGACCGGCCGGTGCTGCCCCTTCCCTACGACGCCGGCCGTCCGGCGGCCAGCATCTTTAGCCCGCGGTCCTGCGGCTTGGCGTCCTGGCCGCAGTCGCTGGACACCCTCAAGACGCCCTGGGGCCTGACCGGGCTTCCTGGCCCCGATCCTGCATTTCACCCTTCGTAAACCTTGTCCGCTCGGATTCGGAGAGTTCCAGCCGTGCTGCGTTCCCTGTCCGGCCTGCTCATGGCCACCGCCCTCCTGCTGCCCGGCGCCTCGCCACGCGTGCACGCCGCCACCGAAATTACCGACGAGCGCGCCGGGCCCATCGTCGAGCTCGTCGTCATCGAGGCACGCCAGTGCCCCATGTGCCGGCTTTTCCGAGATGAAATCGCCCCCGCCTACCGCGCCACTGCCCGCGCCGAGCGCGCGCCGCTGCGCTTTGTCGACGTCGCCCACGCCGACCCCGAGACCCTCAACCTCATCGCCCCCATAGAGATCATCCCGACCGTGGTCCTGATGCGCGATGGGGTCGAAATCGACCGCCTGGTCGGCTACACGGGTCCGGAAATCTTCATGCGCGCGATCGGTGTGATGCTCGGCGAGCAGCCCTGAACCCGCTGACCCGAATGCGCACAGGGCGCCCCGTGGGACGCCTGTGCCTCATTTCGGGACGTTCAGCGAGCCGACGCCCGCCCAGACTATCGTGACAGGATCGGCGCCGCGATCGAGGTTGCGATATGCCGGAAGGCATTGCGCAGCTCGTCACCGGTCGTCGTGTTGTAGAACATGTGCGGCTCGCTGGCGCAGCCACGCAGCGTGTCCACCGCCGCGCCAGCCGAGCCGAGACCGAAGCCGACCGTATACACCGTGATGCCGGTTGCCTTCATCGCCGCGCACATGGCTCGCGCCTGGGTGGTCGAAGAGCCGTTCGGCGAGTTACAGTTGGCGCCGCTCGTGCCCGTGGCGTAGTCCGGGATCATCGCGCCGGCGGTGCTGGGCGTGGTGCTGTTGCAGTACTGATAGTTGTACTCACCGTCAGTCATCAGCACCGCGACCTTCTTGAGCAGCGGCTGGCCCTTCTCACCGGTCTGAGTCAGCATGGAGTAGGACTGCGGCTTGCTGCCCGTGGCGTACACGCTCGCCCAGTTCGGCGACAGCAGGTACCAGGCCCAAGCCGTCCCGAGATGACCGGCGGTGTTGCCGCTGGCACTGAAGCCGTTGATCACCGTCTTCAAGGCGTCCTTGTTGCTCGTCAGGGGCACGATCGTCGAGCCCGGCACACACGCGGTACCGCTCGAGGTCTGATAGGCGCGCGGGATCTTGTTGCTGCCCGTCGGCGCGGCATCGGTGAACGCTTCCGATCCGGTCCGCTCGGCCAAGCAGTAGGTGTTGGTCCGGTAGCGCGTGCTGTTGCCACCGCTGCGCTGCTTGAAGGTGAGGCTCGACGACGGGTTGTAGGCAACAAGCGGGCCGAGGGTCGAGCCGGCGTTTACCGCCGACGAGAAGGGCGCGAGCGCAACGCGCGCGGTGAATTCCCCCTGATCCGCCCACACGACGATGTCGATGAGATCCTTGGCCGCGGCCTTGAGGTCGGTGATTTTGCTGCCGGCCATCGAGCCCGTGATGTCGAGCATCATCGACACCTCGAGGTTGGTGCCGGCGTTGCCGCCGCCCGCGATCAGCGCCTGGCCACGCGTCGAAACGGTGATGCTCTGCTTGACGAGGCTCAGAAACGGCGTCGGCACCGTCGTCTCGCCGATCATCGTGAAGGTCGCCTGCTGCATGTCCGGCGTGAAGGACACGACGCGCGAATCTTCCAGCGGCTTGTTGGATTCGAAGTGCGCGTACGCCTTCTGCTCCGCCAGTGTGAGGTCGTTCTCGAGCTGCCAGACGCGTGCTGCCGCCAGCACCGAGCTGTCGACCGCGCTCTGTAGCCGCTCGCGCGCCACCATGGCGCGACCGAAGTCGACGGCGCCGCCGACGAGCGTGAATACGACGAAGATTGTCATAGCGAACATGATGACGACCGACCCGCGGTCATCCTTCCGCAGCGCGGCGACCTTCGAGGCGGCTCCATCGCCGGCTCCCGCCTTCTGCCGCAACCGTCCGAACGCGAACATGACGCACACCTCACACACAGGACAAGCCTATGTGCCAACGAATAGGCGCGCCGAATTGATTTTCCTTTAATCTGGACTCTTACAATTCAGGGCAATTTCGAATTTTATTCGACGTGCCGGAATATCATCTGAAATTCCTGATATTCTGTTATTATTCCATTTGCCATTCCGATTGACGCTTTGCGGGCTCGAAAATCCTTTTTCGTCAATGGCATGGGTTGCGCCACATCCCCAAACATGGAAAAGAGGGGCGCGTCGGCGCCCCTTTGTCACGTCGGTCCGTCGCGCCTCACTATTGAGAGACGTAGAGCGAGGCGATCGAGGTTGCGATGTGCCGGAAGGCGCTACGCAGCTCCGTGCCGGTCTGGGTATTGTAGAAAAGCCGGCCCGGATTGGTGAAGTGGCCGTCGCTCGAGGCGCAATCCCTGAGCAGGTTGACCTGCGTTCCCGAGCTACCGAGTCCAAAGCCGACGGTATAGACGATGATGCCGGCCTTCTTCATCGCCGTGCACAGCGCCAGCGTCTGCGTATTCGAGCTGCCGAGCGGCGAGGTGCAATCGGCTTTTTCGCTGTTGCCCGGACCCGAGTTACGATCGGGAATTGACACGCCGGTCGTATTGCTCGTCGAGCCGTTGCAGAACTGCATGTTGTATTCGCCGTCCGTCATCAGCACCGCGAACTTGCGCACATCGGTGCTGCTGCGGCTCGATGCCGGGCAGCTCTCCCAGTTCGAGCAGCCCTGCGGCAGCGGCGGATAGGCCGCCGGCCGATCGTTCGCATGAACGTTCGAAGGAATGCCCGACCACCACGTCGGGGACAGCATGTACCACGCCCAGGCCGTACCGAGGTTGCCACCCGTCCAGCCGTTTGCGCTGAGTCCGTTGATGGTGTTGTTGAGCGTCGTCTTGTTGCTCGTCAGCGGGACGACCGATGCCGCCGGCTGACAATTGCTCGTGCTCGAGCTCGAATAGTAGACGCGCGGCAGCTTATTGCTGCCTGTCGGTGTCGCGTCGGTGTAAGCCTGCGAACCCTGCCGCTCGGAGACGCAGTAGGCATTCGTGCGATACCAAGTGCGCGTCTGGCCGTCGCGGAACTTGAAGCTGAGGCTGGACGACGGATTGTAGGCGACTTGCGGGCCGATGATCGTCCCGGCATTCACCGCGTGGGAGAACGGCACGATGGCGACGCGCGAGGTGTGCTCGCTCTGGTCGTCCCATACCAGGATCTTGACCAGATCCTTGGCGGCTTCCTTGAGGTCCGCGATGCGCGTGCCGGCCATCGATCCGGTAACGTCGAGCATCATCGCGACTTCGATGCTGTAGCCGTCGTTACCGCCGCCGCCACCACCACGACAACCAACGCAGAACTTCGCCTGGGCGCGGGTCGTGACCGTGAGGTGCTCCTCGCGCACCATACTGAGAAACGGCGTAATGACGGTCGCCTGGGCTTCGAGCGTCAACGTGTTCTGGCTGGTATCCGGCGTGATCCTGATCAGCCGGGCGTCGACACCCTCGGGCTTCATGGCCTCGAAGTGGATGACCGCCTTATGCTCGGCGAGCGTCATGCTTTGCTCGGTCTGCCAAATCCGGGCTGCGGCGAGAACGGCGCTGTCGACGGCGGTCTGCATCTTCTCGCGCACCAGCACGGCACGGCCGTAGTCGATGGCACCGCCGACGCCCGCGGCAATGATCAGCGTCGTCAGCGCGAAGAGGACGGCTATCGAACCACGCTCGTCCGAGCGAATCCTGGAAATGAATGAAAACTTACGAGCGAGCGCGCCCACCAAGGCTCTCCTGCGTTATGACCCCCGTTTTTGGGGATACCTACGCTGGATGCATGGACATGCTGTTAAGGGCCGGGATGGTCGATGCGTTTTTGTTCAAATCGGTTGTACGGGGGGGCCGCGTGGACATACTCTTGGTGTCCCCCTCCCGGAAGGATGCCGCGGATGCCTCACGCCGACTTGCACGGCCTCAATTTGACAACGACCAGCGCTGCTGCAGCCGACGCTTTCAACGACGCCGTCATGAGCTTCCTGCGCTATCGGACGGATGTCCCGACGCACCTCCAGGCAACGCTGTCCGCGGACCCGTCCTTCGGCCTCGCCCACGTGTTCAAGGGCTACACGACGATGATGTCGTTCAAGCAGGCCAACGTGCCGGTCGCGGCCGAGGCCCTGCGGACCGCCGAGGGGCTGCTCGCTGGCGCAAGCCAGCGCGAGCAGGCTCACGCTGCCGCCCTAGCGGCCTGGGTTTCAGGCGCCACCGACCGCGTACTGGCGATCTGGGAGCAGATTCTCGACGAGCACCCGACCGACGTCCTTGCGCTGCGCTTCCATCATTTCAACGCCTTCTGGATGGGCCAAGCGGGCACCATGGCCCGCCAGGTGGAGAAGGCGCTGCCCAAATGGGGCCATGACCTCCCGGGTTGGGGGACGCTGCTGGCCTGCCGCTGCTTCGCGCACGAGGAACTCGGCAACTACACGCTCGCCGAGGCCTCCGGCCGCGATGCGATCGACTTCGACAAGGGCGACCTGTGGGCCGCCCACGGGGTCGCCCACATTCTCGAGATGCAGGGGCGGCGCAGCGAAGGCATCGACTGGCTGGCCGGACTCGAGCCGCATTGGGCAGGCGCCAACAATATCCGGCACCATCTGTGGTGGCACCGCGGCCTCTATCACTTCGAGCACGGTGAGTTCGAAGCCATCCTCGAACTCTACGATCGCCACTTCCGCAATCTCGCCTCGCCGATCACCCTGGCGCAGCCGGACCTCTACATCGACATCCAGAATGCAGCCTCGATGCTGTTCCGCCTCGAGCTCAGGGGCGTCGACGTCGGTACGCGGTGGGTCGAGATCGCCGACAAGGCCGAGACGCGCATTGGCGACTGCCTGTCGCCGTTCACGCTGCCGCACTGGATGATGGCGTTGACGGCGACGCGCCGCTTCGAGGCTGCCGGGCGGATGCTCGAGGCCATGCACAAGTACGCCGCGTCCGCGACGACGCCGGGCGCCCGCGCGGTCAGCGACTACTCGCTGCCGATCTGCGAGGCGCTGCTGCTGCGCGCGCGAGGCAATCCCCACGAGGCCTGCCGCGTCATGCGCCCCGCCATCGGCGGCATGTACCGTCTCGGCGGCAGCCATGCCCAGCAGGACGTACTCGAGCAGCTCTTTCTCGACTGCGCCATCGCGGCCGGCTCCAACGACAACGTGCGCCTCATGGTCGAGCGCGTCGCCGGCCGCCATCCCGTGCCGCCCGAGCGCCGCATGGGCTACAAGCACGCAGCAAGGGATTTTTCTTAGTTCCGCGGACGCGTACGGCTTCGTGCCGGAGGCGCGTCTTCGACACGACGCCTACACGCGCCGCGGCCGCTGCCTCGCCGGTTGGCGATCCTGCGGCACGGCCTTCGGCCGCAACCGCAAGGATCAACCGGCCCAGCGTGTCACCTCACAGCTTGAACGGCACCACCTTCTGCTGCTGGGTGCCGAGACCCTCGATCGACAGTTTCATGACGTCGCCCGCCTTGAGGAAGGTCGGCGGCTTCATGCCGAGGCCGACACCCGGCGGCGTGCCCGTCGTCACCACGTCACCCGGCTCGAGGACCATGAACTGCGAGACGTAGTGGAGGATGAAGTCACACTTGAAGATCATCGTGCTGGTCGAGCCGCTTTGGGCCCGCTTGCCATTGAGGTCGAGCGACATCGGCAGCGCATTGACGTCCTTGATCTCGTCGGACGTGACGAGCCAGGGACCGAGCGGCCCAAAGGTCTCGGCGCACTTGCCCTTCATCCACTGCCCCCCACGATCCATCTGGAACGTGCGCTCGGAGATGTCATTGCAGATCGTGTAGCCGGCGATGTGGCTCGCGGCATCCTTGAGCTCGACGTAGCGCGCGCGCTTGCCGACGACGAAGGAGATCTCCAGCTCCCAGTCGAGCTTGTCGGAGCCGCGCGGGATCATCACGTCGTCGTTGGGCCCGACGATGCAGTTGGAGAGCTTGTAGAAGACGATCGGCTCCTTCGGGATCGGCTGGCCAGCCTCTTTCGCGTGGTCGGCGTAGTTGAGGCCGATGGCGACGAAATTGCGGACATTGCCGATCGGCGCGCCAAGCCGAACGCCAGCCGGCGCGGCCGGCAGCGAGGCGGGATCGAGCGCGCGCAGCTTGGCGAGGCTCGCATCGCTGAGCGTGCTGCCGTCGATGTCCTTCACGTGGGCCGACAGATCCCGGATCGTGCCATCGGGGCCGACGAGACCGGGCTTCTCGGCGCCGGGCGCACCGAAGCGAACGAGCTTCATGGGGCTTCACTCCTCTGAGGGATTTTTGTTGAGCGCCCTATGCGTAGGGCGACGCTCGGCGCCTGTCCAGAGCCATTGCCACCCGGCTGCAAGCCTGCTCAGATGCTCCCAACAGCATCCCCAGGGAGGACAACCAGCCATGAAAAACCCGTTCGATCTCAAGGGTCAGGTTGCGCTGATCACGGGCTCCAGCCGCGGCATCGGCCGTTCGATCGCCGAGATCATGGCGGCAATGGGCGCAAAGGTGGTGGTTTCGAGCCGCAAGGCCGATGCCTGCGAAGCGGTGGCCTCGGCAATCCGCAAGGACGGTGGCGAGGCGCACGTCATTCCGTGCAACATCGGGCGCCGCGAAGAGGTCGAGCATCTCGTCAAGGGAACGCTCGACAAATACGGCCGCATCGACACGCTCGTCTGCAATGCCGCCGTGAACCCCTACTACGGCCCGCTCGCCGGCATCTCTGACGACCAGTTCGACAAGATCATGGACACCAACATCCGCTCGAACCTGTGGCTCGCCAATCTGGCGATCCCCGGCATGGCGGAGCGCGGCGGCGGCACAGTCACCATCGTCTCGTCGATCGGCGGCATCCGCGGCTCGAACATCCTCGGCGCCTACGGCATCTCGAAGGCAGCCGACTTCGCGCTGGCCCGCGCGCTCGCTGTCGAATGGGGACCGAAGAACGTGCGCGTCAACTGCATCGCGCCAGGGCTTGTGAAAACGGACTTCGCCAAGGCGCTGTGGGAGGACGAAGCGAACCTGAAGAAGCGGCTCGTGACGACGCCGCTCAGGCGGATCGGCGAGCCGGACGACATCGGCGGCATCGCGGCGTTCCTGGCGGCGCCAGCCGGCGCGTTCATCACCGGTCAGGTGATCGTCGCCGACGGCGGTGTCACGATCGCGTCCTAAAGTCCGGCGTCGCCCTGACATCGCCGGGCGCAACAATCCTCTCGGGCTGGCGCAGCAGGGCGTCGGGGTCCTGATCTGGACAATGGCGCCCGGACAGGTCACTGTCGGCCACCCTCGCGCCGCGCCGTATCAGCGGCACGCAATCAAACCTAGAGACCGCGCGGAGAACGGGGCGAAGTTCCCGGCTCCTTCAATCGGTCCAACTGTCCGTCACCCGACCCGCACAAAGCGGGCGCAACGTCATAGGGAGGACCACAATGACCCGTCGCCGGGCCATCGCCGCCATTGCTGTCGCTGCGCTTCTGACACCGGTCATACTTGCCACGAGCCTCGCTACGAGCCGGGCCGCCAACGCCCAGGCCTATCCCTCGAAGCCGATCACGCTGATCGTGCCGTGGCCGGCGGGCGGCTCGACCGACATCTCCATGCGAGCGATCGCCAAGGGCGCGGAGAAGCATCTGGGACAGCCGGTCATCGTCGACAACAAGGGCGGCGCCTCCGGCACGCTCGGCCCGGCGACCATGGTGGCGACCGCGAAGCCCGACGGCTACACCATCTCGCAGATCCCCATCACCATCTTCCGCCTGCCGCTGATGAAGAACCAGAAGGTGTCGTGGAACCCCGATACCGATTTCTCCTACATAATCCACCTCACCGGCTATGCCTTCGCCGTCGGCGTGCGCGGCGAAAGCCCCTTCAAGAAGTGGCAGGACGTCATCGACTTCGCCAAGGCCAATCCGGGCAAGGTGAGCTACGGCACGCCAGGCGCCGGCACCTCGCTCCACATCGGCATGGAGCTCATCGCCGGCCAAGCGGGTATCAAACTCACCCACGTCCCCTTCAAGGGTGACGGCGAGCAGCGCGCCGCCGTCCTCGGCGGCCACATCGACATGGCCGTTGGCGGCAGCGGGCTCGTGCCCTTCGTGGCTGACGGTTCGATGCGCGCGCTCATGATCTGGACCAGGGACCGCGCCAAGGCGTGGCCCGACGTGCCGACGCTGAAGGACCTCGGCTATCCCTGGGTGTTCGACAGCCCGTTCGGCATCGCCGGACCGAAGGGCATGGACCCGAAGATCGTGCAGATCCTGCACGACGCTTTCAAGAAATCGATCGAGGACCCCGAGACGATCGCGATCCTCGACAAGCTTTTCATGGTCCCGAACTACGCCGACCAGAAGGGTTACCTCGAGATCATCAAGTCAACCACGGCGTACGAGAAAGACGCGCTGGAGCGAATAGGGCTTGCAAAATAGCGCCGCGGACGGCAATGGGCACAGGTGCATATCGGCAACCGGGCAAATCCCGGCGCCGCAAGAACAAACACGGCATCGCACGCCCACAGGGGGCGTAGACGAGGTCCCCACTCGGAGGAGACGATGACTCTGCTGAAGACGATACTGCGCGCCGCTACGGTCGCGGCGCTCACCACCGTTGCCACGGGCGTGATGGCCCAGAGCTATCCGACCAAGCCGATCACGCTGATCGTGCCGTGGCCGGCCGGCGGCTCGACGGATGTCGCCATGCGCGCGATCGCGGAAGGCGCCTCGAAGCATCTCGGCCAGCCGATCGTCATCGACAACAAGGCCGGTGCCTCGGGTACGCTCGGCCCCGCGACGATGGCGGCCACGGCGAAACCGGACGGCTATACGATCGCGCAGATGCCGATCACCGTGATGCGCCTGCCGCTGATGCAGAAGGTGAGCTGGGATGCCGAGAAGAGCTTCAGCTACATCGTCCACCTGACCGGCTACACTTTCGGGATCACGACCAAGGCGGACGGCCCGTTCAAGACCTGGAAGGACGTCGTCGAGTACGCCAAGGCCAACCCCGGCAAGGTGACCTACGCGACGCCGGGCTCCGGCACCTCGCTCCACATCGGCATGGAGCAGATCGCGGACGCCTCAGGCATCAAGCTGACGCAGGTGCCGTTCAAGGGCGGCGCCGAGACGGGCGCGGCGGTCCTCGGCGGCCACACCACGCTGCAGGCGGATTCGACCGGCTGGAAGCCGCTCGTCGAGGCCGGTCAGCTGCGCCTGCTCGCGCTCTGGACTGCCAATCGCAGCAAGAACTGGCCGGATGTGCCGACGCTCAAGGACCTCGGCTATCCGTTCGTCTTCGATAGCCCGTTCGGCATCGCTGGCCCGAAGGGCATGGACCCCAAGATCGTGGCCATCCTGCACGATGCGTTCAAGAAATCGATCGAAGACCCGAGCGTGATCGCGACGCTCGAGAAGTACGACATGGTGCCGCGCTACATGAGCACCGCCGACTACAACAAGGCGGTGAAGGACGTCATCGCCCAGGAAACAGCGGCGCTCGGCAAGATCGGCCTGCTCAAGAAAGACTAAGCGAAATCCCCTCTCCCCGTTCTTACGGGGAGAGGGCCAGGGTGAGGGGCGGCGCCAAACGCTACTGTCGCACGAGTTCCCGCCCCTCATCCCGACCTTCTCCCCGTAAGAACGGGGAGAAGGGGAAGCTCATGGGAGGCGACCATTCCATCGCTGCGCAACGCACAGATGTGGGGGGGCCTGTTCTGGCTCGCCTTCGGGCTGTTCATCGCCTACCAGGGCTACGAGCTCGGTCTCGGCCAGACGCGCGAGCCGGGGTCGGGGTTCGCGATCTTCTGGCTAGGGCTGTTCACGGCCGCCTTCGCGCTCTCCATCGTGATCAGCGCCCTCAAGGACGGCAGCGCGGACATCGCCAGCCTATGGGCCGATACGCGCTGGCAGAAGGTCCTGCTGATCATCGTGCTGCTGCTGGTGTTCGGCTTCTTCTTCGAGACCGTCGGCTTCGTCATCTGCTCGCTCGTGCTGCTGCTCGTGCTCATGCGCATCGTCGATCCCGTGCCATGGCCGACGGCGCTTCTCGTCTCGATCGGTGCCACGTTCGGCATCTGGTACTGCCTGAACAAGCTGCTGCTGATCCAGCTACCCAACGGCTGGCTCAGTCCCTGGCTCGGCTGAGGAGCGCACCGCAATGGAAATTCTCTCCGCGCTCGGGCACGGCTTCGCGGTGGCGCTGCAGCCCGTCAACCTGCTCTCGTGCTTCATCGGCGTCTTCATCGGCACGCTGGTCGGCGTGCTGCCGGGCATTGGACCCGTGTCGGCAATGGCGCTGCTGCTGCCGGTGACGCTGTCGGGCTCGCCCGAGGCCGGCATCATCATGATGGCCGGCATCTACTACGGCTCGATGTACGGCGGCTCGACGACCTCGATCCTGGTCAACATCCCGGGCGAAGCAGCTTCCGTCATCACCTGCCTCGACGGCCACGCCATGGCCAAGAACGGCCGCGCCGGCCCGGCCCTTGGCATCGCGGCGATCGGCTCGTTCGTCGCCGGCACGTTCGCGATAGTCCTGCTGATGCTGGTGGCGCCGGTCCTCGCCAAATTCGCGATCGCCTTCGGCCCGCCCGAGTACTTCAGCCTGATGGTGCTCGGCCTCACCGTGCTCGCCTTCCTGACGCAAGGCTCGATGGCGAAATCGCTGCTGATGGCGTGCGTCGGCGTCACGCTCGGACTCGTTGGCATCGACCAGATCACAGCGGCACCGCGGCTCACCTTCGACCGCCTCGAACTCATCGACGGCGTCGGCCTCATCCCGGTTGTGATGGGTCTCTTCGGCGTCGCCGAGATCCTCGCCAACATCGAGCGCAGCGTGCAGCGCGAGGTTGTCGCCTCGCGCATCGGCAGCCTATGGCCGACAGCGCAGGACTGGGCGTACTCGAAGTGGGCGATCGTGCGCGGCACCATCCTCGGCTTCTTCCTCGGGGTGTTGCCGGGCGGCGGCGCCGTGATCTCGTCCTTCGCCTCCTACGCGCTCGAGCGCAAGATATCGAAGCGGCCAGAGATGTTCGGCAAGGGCGCCATCGAAGGCGTCGCGGGGCCGGAAGCCGCCAACAACTCCGCGGCCGGCGGCGCGTTCATTCCGCTGATGACGCTCGGCATCCCGCCGAACGTCGTGATGGCGCTGCTGCTCGGCGCGTTCATCATTCACGGCATCCAGCCGGGACCGCTGATGATCACCCAGAACCCGGGCATCTTCTGGGGCATCGTCGCGAGCATGTACATCGGCAACATCATGCTGCTGATCCTCAATATGCCGCTGATCGGCATGTGGGTGCAGGTGCTCAAGGTGCCCTACAAGCTGCTGTTCCCGCTGATCCTGATGTTCTGCATCGTCGGCGTGTTCTCGTCGGGCAGCGCGGTGTTCGACGTGTTCGTGATGACCGTCTTCGGTCTTCTCGGCTACCTCATGCGCAAATTCGGCTACGAGCCGGCACCGCTGGTGCTCGCCTTCGTGCTCGGTCCGATGGTCGAGAACAACTTGAGGAAGTCGCTCATCCTGTCACAGGGCGACTTCTGGATCTTCATCGAGCGGCCGATCTCGGTCGCCTGCCTGGCGCTGGCGGCAGCAATGCTGATCACACCCCTGCTGCCGGCGCTGCGGGCCAAACGCGAGGTGGTGGCGCTGGATCAGGAGTAGGCAAAAAGCCGCCCTCAGCGGCCCCTCTTCCCAGCAGGCGGCAACTGGCGCAACATACGCGCATGGCATCCCTCGCCGTGGCACCACGCCGGAGGGGACACCTCTTCCCAGCAGGCGAGGTCAGGCAAGAATGCGCATTACCGTCGTCCAGACCAACTCGATCCACGACAAGGCGAAGAACATCGCGCAGGCAACCGACCTGATCACGCGCGCGGTCGAGACCGACCGGCCCGACGTACTGGTGCTGCCGGAGGTGTGGAACTGGCGCGGCGGCACCACCGCGACCAAGCTCGCCAACGCCGACCGCATCCCCGGCGGGGACGCCTACGAGGCGCTGCAGGCGCTCGCGCGCAAGCACAAGGTGTGGATCCACGGCGGCAGCATGATCGAGCTGATCCCCGGCGGCTCGCAGGTCTACAACACCACCTGCGTGTTCAATCGCGACGGCCGCGAGGTCGCGCGCTACCGCAAGATCCACATGTTCGACATCACCGCGCCCGACGGCACGCCGTACAACGAGAGCGCGACGGTGAAAGCGGGCAACGAGGTCGTCCTCTACGATCTCGAAGGCTTCAAGGTCGGCTGCACGATCTGCTACGACATGCGCTTCGCCGAGTTGTACCTCGCGCTCGCGAAGGGCGGTGCCGACATCATCATGGTGCCGGCTTCGTTCACGCTGCAGACCGGCAAGGATCACTGGGAGGTGCTGCTGCGCGCCCGTGCGATCGAGACTCAGACGTACGTGGTGGCGCCGGGCCAGTACGGCCCCTATGTCGACGGCAAGGGCGGCACGCGCCTCTCCTACGGCCACAGCCTGATCGCCGACCCGTGGGGTCACGTCGTCGCCAAGGTATCGGACGGCATCGGCTACGCGACCGCCAACATCGCCCGCAGCGAGATCACGCGCGTGCGCGAGCTGATCCCGGTCGCGAGTCATAGGAAGCTTTAGCTGCCGCGGTCCGCGACGCCTCCGGCTGCCGCGGCCGCGGAACTGCCTCGCCGGTCGCAATCGCACCTCGCGGCCTTCGGCCGCTACAGTTGGGTGTTCCGACGCTCTCCTTTTTTGAAGCTCGGTGTTGGGCTATACGGTGGCGGCCGAAGGCCGTGCCGTTGGGTCGCCGCCCCGCGAGGCAGCCCGCGGCGCGTGTAGCCGGAGGCGTACGCGACCGCGGCCAAGTAAGGACCATCCTTTGCCCCTTTCCTCCGTCACCCAGGCGACCGGCGCGGCGTTGCGCGAGGCGGGCGGCTATCTCGCCGACCTCGTGACGCCAACGGTGCGGCTCGGCGTGACCGGCCTGTCGCGCTCGGGCAAGACGGTCTTCATCGTGGCGCTAGTGCGCAGCCTGACGCTCGGCGGGCGGCTCCCCTTCTTCTCCGTGGCGAGCGAGCAGCGGCTGGTCCGTGCCTACCTCGAGCCGCAGCCCGACGACACGGTGCCGCGCTTCGCCTACGAGGAGCATCTCGCGGCGCTGTCGCGCGATCCGCCGGTCTGGCCCGAGAGCACCAAGCGCATCAGCCAGCTCCGCGTGACGATCGAGTACACGTCGGCGAGCCGCATCCGTCGCGCGCTGCTGCCGAACCGGCTGCACCTCGACATCATCGACTATCCCGGTGAGTGGCTCGTCGATCTGCCGATGATGAGCCAGAGCTTTGCCACGTGGTCCGCGGATGCGCTGGCGCTCGCCCGCGCCCCGCGCCGCGCGACACCAGCGACGGCCGCATTCCTCGCCTTCCTCGACGGTCTCGATCCGGCGTCCACGCAGGACGAGCAGGTCGCGATCACCGGCGCCAAGCTCTTCACCGATTATCTCATCGCCGCACGCGCCGCCGATCCGACGTTGTCGGTCGCGGGACCCGGCCGCTTCCTGCTGCCGGGTGACCTCGCGGGCTCGCCGCTGCTGACCTTCTTCCCATTGCCCAGCGCAAACGGCGGGCTCGCGCAAATGCTGGAGCGGCGGTTCGAGTCCTACAAGTCGCACGTGGTGCGGCCGTTCTTCCGCGACCATTTCAGCCGCCTCGACCGCCAGATCGTGCTCGTCGACGCATTGTCGGCGCTCAACAGCGGCGCGAGCGGCATCGCCGATCTCGAATCCGCACTGACCTCGGTGCTGGCGGCGTTCAGGCCGGGCAAGGCGAGCTGGCTCGCGGAATTGTTCGCGCCGCGCATCGACCGCATCGCGTTCGCCGCGACGAAGGCCGACCACCTGCACAGCGCCAACCACGATCGGCTCGAAGCGATCCTCGGCGTGCTCACGCGCCGCGCCGAGGCGCGCGCGGTCGGCGCCGGCGCCGAGATCAAAGCACTGGCGCTCGCAGCGCTGCGCGCGACCAAGGAGGGCGAGGTTACGCGTGACGGGCAGCGCCTCCCCTGCATCGTCGGCACGCCGATGGCTGGCGAGACGATCGGCGGCAGGGTGTTCGACGGCAAGGCGAGCGCGGCGGTGTTCCCGGGCGATCTGCCGACGCTCGATCTGAATGATCGCGGCGAGATGCCGGACGCGTTCCTGAATGCCGTCCATGTCGTACGGTTCAATCCGCCACGGATCGCGACCGACACGCCGTCCGGGATCATCGCGCCGTGGCCCCATGTCCGCCTGGATCGCGCGATGGAGTTCCTGATCGGAGACCAGCTCCAATGACAGCGAACACCGATCCGCGGCGCCCGCGTGCCTTTTCGCCTGACGACGCCGAGATCGTCGAGCCGGTAGCGGCGGAAACGATCGCGACCGCCGGGGCCGCCGCAGACGGCGCGCCGCCGAAGCCGACGCTGCCGATCGGCCTGCAGCTGCCGACCTTCGACGATGTCGGGCGCGGCATCCGCTGGGGAACCTGGCTGCTGTCGGCGATGGCGACGCTCGCCAGCATCGCGTTGGGTGTTTGGTTCACGCGCTTCGTCTCGGTCGCGCTCGCACGCGACGACTGGATCGGCTGGGTGTCGTTCGGCCTTGCGGTGATCATCCTCGTGGCGCTGGCCATGCTGATCTTGCGCGAGCTCGTCGGCTTCATCCGCTTGCGCCGCCTCGGCGCGATCAAGACCGCCGCCGAGAAGGCACTGCGCGAGAAGGACGTCGCCCAGGAGCGCGAGACCGTGCAGGCCATCCGGCGGATGCTCGCGGGACGACCCGAGTTGCGCTGGCATCTCGCGCGCCTCGACGAGCACGCGCGCGACGTACGTGATCCCGGCGACCTGATGCGGCTCGCCGACCGCGACGTGCTACTGGTGATCGACGCCGAGGCGCGCCGCGTTGTCGCCAAGTCGGCGAAGCGCGTCAGCGTGGTGACGGCGCTGAGCCCGGCGGCGTTCGTGTCGGTCGGCTACGTGCTGGTCGAAAACCTGCGCCTGCTGCGGACGCTGGCGGGCCTTTACGGCGGCCGCCCGGGCTTCGCCGGCACCGCGCGGCTTGCGCGCATGGTCGTCACTCACATCGTCGCCACGGGGAGCGTCGCGCTCACCGACGACCTCATCGGCCAGTTCCTCGGCCAGGACCTGGTGCGGCGGCTGTCGCGGCGGCTCGGCGAGGGTATCTTCAACGGTGCACTGACGGCGCGGATCGGCGCCGCTGCGGTGGAGGTCACGCGGCCGCTGCCGTTCATCGAGGCACCGCCGATCCGGGTGCGCGATTTCCTCGGCGAGCTCATGCGGCGGACGCCCGGCGCGACCGCGAAGGAAACACCGCCGGAGAAGCCGTAGACGTCTCGCCAGAGTTGCGGATACGCTGCCCGGATGGAACGCAGCCTGTTATTCTATGCCTTGCTCGGCGCCGTGGTCGTCGGCGTGGGTGCCATATCGGATCGCCTGCTGAATGATCGCATGGGAAACGGTCCGCGCTTTGTCGTGTCGACCCTGCTGACCGTCCTCGCCTGCGTGATCCTGGTGCTGATCTCCCGCCCGCTGGGGCTGTAGGCGCCATTTTCGCCCGTCTCAAGGCGCATTCCGCCCCCATTCCGGCTGTCAGCCAGTTGACCGCGAGCCCGGCGGTCTTCTATACGGTGCCGAGCGAACCGCCCTGGCCGCAGGCTACGGGCGGTGCATGGCTTTTGCGGCACGCCTTAGGTCCGGGACCCCGGCGAGCCTGACGCACCGGTATCAACTTCCAGGAAGGACGACAAATGGCCAATACCAAGTCGGCGCAGAAGGCGGCGCGCCAGACGATCAAGCGGACCGAGGTCAACAAGGTGCGCCGCTCGCGCCTGCGCTCGACCGTACGGGCCGTCGAGACGGCAATAGCCTCTGGCGACAAGACGGCCGCCGAGACCGCCCTCAAGGCGGCCGAGCCGCTCATGATGAAGTCGGCTCAGAAGGGTGTCGTCCACAAGAAGACGATGTCCCGCAAGGTGTCGCGCCTCGCAGCCCGGATCAGGTCGATCGGCGCGGCGACCGCGAGCTGACCTCCGAGCGGGGCGACTCTCCGGAGTCGCCCTGATGTGGCGTTATAGCCACAATCGGCGACTCATAATGTCTACGAAGGATCGCCATCAATCGTTTGATATTTGATGATTTTGTGACATCCGACGAGTGGTTCCGACCTTCCGGCGCGGCCAGTTTCTTACACTCAGACAAGTAAAAACTGAATTCAAACGGCGCCTGACGAGGGCGCCGTTCGCGTTTCCGAAACGGCGTCCGGCGGGCGTGATTCAGCTCGGATTCTCAACGGGCTTCTCCACAGGCCGGAGTCTTTGTCGGTGGACGTGGACAACTCGCCCGCTGACGCCACGCACCCCCGCCGATGACCTTAGGACGACGTCGGCCCAAAGTGAATCCTTGCCTCCGACGGTCGACTGGTTAATATGCTCTTAACGAAACGACGCCGAGGCCAAATGGCGTCTGTTTCGGGAGTAGAATGCAGGCATCCCGGGTTTCGACCGCAGTCGAAGTCCGGAGACGGGGTCAACAAGCGTATAGTATTCGCGTTTCTCATTAGGCGTCCTGCCTGATGGCGCTCATTGTACTTGCCCGATGCTTGCGCTTTGGTGGCGCCTGACCGTGCCGCAAAGGTGTACTGTCTCGATAGTTGTTACGGAGACTGTTTGTGGCGTTTGATTCTGGCGCTGTTGACGATGTGCCGGTGAAGCAGGTGTGGGAGGCCCTAGTGGCCGACCCGAAGGCCGTCCTGATCGATGTGCGGACGCGATCGGAATGGGCCTTCGTGGGGATGCCAGATCTCAGCGGGATTGGGCGCAAGCCAATCCTGGTGGAGTGGCAATCATTCCCCGACAATCGGTTGAACCCGGCGTTCGTGGAGCAGGTGGCCGAGCAGCTCGCGGCCGTAGGTGCGGACCAAAGCAGCGAGCTCTTTTTCATCTGTCGTTCCGGCGGGCGCAGCCTGATGGCAGCACGTGCCATGGCGGCGCAGGGATATCCGCATTCCCACAACGTTGCAGAAGGCTTCGAGGGGCCTCTCAACGCTGAAAGACGACGCGGCACAATAGCCGGTTGGAAGGCTGCGGGCTTGCCCTGGATACAGGGCTGACGCGGTGCACGAGGGCTAGGACACGTTTCACGCTCGGGAGGTTTGGCAACCGGCAGGTGCGGGGTCGCTCTGTCTGTGCCTAAGCGTGATCGGGTCCCGATGGCGAACTGAATTCTCAAGTGGTGGGGTATACGATGAGCAATGATCGAGACGAGCCTGAGGGCCCGCCCAAAAAATCTGACAAGCCGCAGAATGGCGGCGAGGGCGCAAAGCAGCCGGGAGGCGAGGAGAACAATATCAACGCGCGTGGAGTGCGCGTTCGCCACGCCTTGAAGGCGACGCTCGGCGACGACGTCTACTCGAGCTGGTTCGGCTCGCTGGAATTCGCTTCGTTCGACGCGGGCACGCTCGTCGTCACCGTGCCCGTCAAGTTCCTCAAGAACTGGCTGGAGCAGCACTATCTCGACGCGATCCAGCGCTGTGCGGCGATCGAGTTCGAGGGCGTCGAGCGCGTCGAGGTCAAGATTCGCACGCCGGTCGCGACCGCGCCGTCGGTGCAGGCCAATGCCACTACGCGCCCCGACAAGGGCTACACGGCACAGCACGCCAAGCCGAACGAGGCCAACCCGCTTGCGGTCTCTGTTCCCGGCTACACGGCGACCGTCGGCTCACGCACCGGTGTCGCCGGTCTCGAGGGTTCCCCCCTCGACCCGCGCTATACCTTCGACAGCTTCGTCGTCGGCACGGCCAACCGCATCGCCCATGCCGGTGCCATGCAGGTGGCCGAGACGGTACCGGAGGATGCACGCGGCAACAACCCGCTCTATATCCACGCCTCCGTAGGTCACGGCAAATCGCATCTGCTCCACGCCATCGCGTGGGAGGTGCGCCGGCGCCAGCCCTCCGCCAACGTCGTCTACATGACGGCCGAGCGTTTCCGCTTCCAATTTGTCGAAGCGTTGCGGGCGCAGGACGCTATGGCGTTCAAGGAGAGCTTCCGCCTCATCGACCTGCTGCTGGTTGACGATCTCGAGTTCATGCACGGCGAGCAGACCGAGCTCGAGTTCGACCATATCATCAACGCACTGCTCGACGGCGGCCGCCAGCTCGTGGTCGCGTCGGCGCGGGCTCCCGGGCAGCTCGTGCGGCTCAACGACCGGATGCGGTCGCGGATGCAGCGCGGCCTCGTCACCGAGATCAACAGCCACGACCGCGACCTGCGCCTCAAGATCCTCGAGCGGCGCATCCAGGAGAAGCGCGGGCAGGATCCATCGTTCGAGATACCGCGCGAGGTAGTCGAACTGCTCGCCGACAAGCTGACCGAGAGCGGGCGCGAGCTCGAAGGCGCGGTGACGCGGCTCTACGCGACCTGGCAGTACACGCAGACGCGCATTACGCTCGATCTCGTCGAGACGTTGATCCGCGATCTCGTCAATGGCATCGAGCCGCGGCGGATCAAGATCGAGGACATCCTGAGACTGGTGTCGCGGCACTACGGCGTGTCGAAGTCCGACATCCTGTCGCCGCGGCGGCACCGCTCGGTCGTGTGGCCGCGGCAGATCGGCATGTACCTTGCCAAGCAACTGACGACGCGCTCGCTCCCTGAGATCGGCCGTCGCTTCGGCGATCGCGACCACACGACGGTTTTGCATGCGATCCGCAAGATCGACGGCGAGATCAGTGGCGACAGCCGCCTCAAGGACGAGATCGAGGAACTCAAGCGCCAGCTCAATATCGAGCGCTGAGGCGCGACGCGACACCTTGGGCCGCGTGCAGTCCACGCAGCAACGGCCGGACCCTGGAGCACTATCCGATCTCATTCGATCGCGTGACGATCGAATGAGATCGGATGAAAGTTCTCTATATTCACAATTTTAGAGCATCTTTATCGGACCGCCGAATCGGGAAGGCGATTGGGCGTTCCGATGATGCTCTAGTGGGCCCGGCCGTCGTACGTCGGGGCGGTCACGTTGACGTGCCGCCCCCCGTGCCATATCTACTTAGTCTTCAACCGCACGGAGTGGCTTGGACGCAACCACGTCAGCCAGAAATGACGTGATCGAGTTTCTGATCGTTCTCGCCCTTATTCTTCTCAACGGCATCTTTGCGTTGTCCGAGCTGGCGGTTGTATCCGCGCGGGTGCCGCGGCTGCGCGCGCTCGCAGCGTCTGGCCATCCGGGCGCTGCCTCCGCCATTGCCCTCGCCACCAACCCCGGCCGCTTTCTCTCGACCGTTCAGATCGGCATCACGCTGATCGGCATCATCAGTGGCGCCTACTCTGGTGAGGCCTTCGGCACGGACGCCGGCGATGCATTGCGCGCACTCGGCATCCCGTCCGGCGTCGCAGGATGGCTCGGCTACGGCGGCGTCATCGTCATCGTCACGTACCTGTCGGTGATCATCGGCGAGCTGGTGCCGAAAAATCTGGCGCTGCGCAACGCCGAGCGCATCGCGTGCATGGTCGCGCCATTCATGACGATGGTTGCCAAGGTCGGCAAACCTGCCGTGTGGGCGCTCGACGCGTCGACCCGCCTCGTCTTCCGAATGCTGGGCCATACGACGGAAGCGGAAAGCCGTGTTACCGACGAGGAGATCAAGGCGCTCATCCTGGAGGCGGAAACGTCGGGCGTTCTCGAAACCGGTGAGCGCGAGCTGATTTCGGGCGTGATGCGGCTCGCGGACCGCGCGGTGGTCGGCCTGATGACGCCGCGCACGGACGTCGACTGGATCGACATCAACGCGCCCGAAGCCGAGATCCGCCAGCGCCTGATCACGACGCCTCATTCGCGGCTGCCGGTCGGCGAGGGCTCGACGGACGCGCTGCTCGGCGTCGTACAGACGCGCGAGCTACTGGCCGGCTTCCTGCGCGACGAGAAGCTCGACGTCCGCACCCACATCCGCAGGGCCCCGATCGTGCCCGAGACGATGGACGCGCTCGACGTGCTGGCGGTGCTGCGCGACGCCGAGGTGCCGATGGCGCTGATCCACGACGAGTATGGCGAGTTCGAGGGTCTGGTGACGCCAGCCGACGTGCTGGAGGCGATCGCGGGCGCGTTCAAATCGGACAGCGAGGACCGGGAGCCGCACGCCGTCGAGCGCGCGGATGGATCGTGGCTCCTCTCCGGCGCCATGCCCGTCGACGAGATGGCCGATACGGTCGGCATCGTGCTTCCCCAGCAGCGGGCCTACGAGACCGTCGCCGGTTTTGTCCTCGCCCATCTCCAGCATCTGCCCAAGGTCGGCGAGACGGTCGACGCGCGCGGCTGGCATTTCGAGGTGGTCGATCTCGATGGCCGACGCATCGACAAGGTGCTCGCGTCACGGATCAAGGGCGGCCGGCGACCTCTCGGCTAGGCCGCGCAGACAAGTCTGCCATAAGCTTGAACATGCGGCCGTTGGAGGCTGAGGAGCCGGCCGGCGGGTCGGCCACGGCGATCGAGACCGTGCAATTGCCACGCTGGAACAGGCGCCTACTAGTTAGATTCGACTTGAGCATATGGGCGTAGTTTCCAACTCCGACATGGTTTTCCGCGTCTGTGGATGGTTAGCAAAACCGTGGTTTGGCCAAAATCCGGTCCTCGCCGCGCCGCAAAGTGCATCGATAAAGTTCGTGTTGCCTCTAGGCCCGGTCTTGAAGCGTCGTCTCGTATATCTCAGCCCCCCAGCCCCACGAGGCGGCGCCGCGAGACCGGGCCAGATCAGGCAACATCCTCACAAATTTCATGCGCAACGGGTCGGCCGACAGCCGGCCCGATTGCTTTTGTGCACCGGCCGCTCCGTCTTTCCCCTCGCATAACTCGATGTCAATTGCCCCACGCCCTGTAAAATGTGGTCGGGATGCGATTTAATCGCCCGAGATCGATAGCAGATCCAGCGCCTGGGATGATACGCGGTGAGTGCCAAAGGGACCGAGCAGAGCAGCATCAGTCGCGCCATCGCCGATCTCGAGGCGGTGGATGCCGCACTCGCGAAGTTGGCTTCCTCGCGATCGGGGAATGAGGCGTCCAGCGCGCCCGGTGGGCCCATTTCCGAAACGCGTGCGCTGCTGCGCGCCGCCATTACCAAGCTCGCGAGCGCACAACCTGCCACCGACGCGGCAGCCACTTCGAAGCGCCGCGTGAAGGTCAAGGCGATCGGCGACGCCGCGGCGCCTGCGGATGCAGCGAAACCCGCCGCGAAGTCGGGGAACCGGCGCAAGCCGACCGAGCCGGAAGTGAAGGCACCCGCAAACTCCCTGCTGGCGCGGCTCGGCGCTGCCGCCGCCACCGCAACCGAACCGCCCGCCGCGACGGCTCCGAACCCGGCGCCCCCGACACCGGAGATCGCCAACACCACCCCGACGGCAGACGGCGGCATCAGCGCCGAGGACGCCGTCGACCGGCTCGCGCGTCTCGAGGCGGAGATCGAGAGCCTGACGCGTCCTCCTGCAGTCGCGGCAGCGGCTGCGGCTCCAGACCCTGCCAAGGCTGCGGCCACTGAATCCAGATCCGCTCCCCGAACGATCGCCCGGCCGCCCAGCGCCCCTCTACCCGAGGCGGAGTATGAGGATGATGACGAGGTGGAGATCACCATCGTAGGCGGCAAATCGACCCCCGAGCGCCGCCCCTTCGCGTCGGAGCGGCAGGCCCCGCGTATCCTCCGTCACGGCGGCCCAACCGCAAGCGATGATGCCGACGTCGAGATCGTGCGACCCGGAGAGGCGCGGCGCGACGCACACACCTCAGGAAATGCGGAAGAAGGTCTGCGGATCGATCCGACCTCGCCCAACGCACCCGCCAAGGGCGGCGCACCCTCGCGGTGGCGGCTGTTTCGCGGCACGCGATGAATTGAGCAGCGACGGCTGACGCGCCCCGCCTCTTGCGGCCGCCGAGGAACCGCCGGATGCCCTTAGCCGTTGTCGCGGGGGCGGCTGCGACGTACTCTCAACGAAGCTGTTGTTGCGCGTAACTAACCAGATTGGATGGGAGGCCGCCCGTGCAGCCCAAACCCGAAGACTACGAGTACGAGCTCGATCGCGCCCTAACCGCCGTCGTCGGCGTGCGCACGACGATCCCGTCCGACGCCTTCACCGCGGACACGCTCGGCACCGAGCGCGCCGGCCATGGCGTGCTGATCCGCCGGGACGGTCTGGTACTTACGATCGGCTATCTCGTCACCGAAGCGGAAACGGTGTGGCTGACGCTCGCGGGCGGCAAGGTCGTGCCAGGGCATGTGCTCGGCTACGACCAGGAAACGGGCTTCGGCCTCGTGCAGGCATTGGCTCGGATCGACGTTCACGTGCTGCCGCTCGGGTCGTCGTCACGCTGCAGGGTCGGTGACCACGTCGTCGTCGCGGGCGCCGGCGGCCGGCAGAGTGCGATAGCGGCGCGCATCGTCGCCAAGCAGGAGTTTGCGGGCTATTGGGAGTATCTGCTCGACGAGGCGCTGTTCACGGCGCCATCGCACCCGAACTGGGGCGGCACCGGCCTCATCAACGCGGCCGGCGAGCTGGTCGGAATCGGCTCGCTGCAGGTCCAGCACGGTGGTGGCGAGAAGGAAGCGCCGATCGACATCAACATGATCGTGCCGATCGATCTGCTGAAGCCGATCCTCCAGGATCTGACGACGATCGGCCGCGCGAACAAGGCGCCGCGTCCATGGCTCGGCATCTTCGCGGCCGAGGTCGGCGACCGGATCGTGATAGCGGGCATGTCGCGGCGCGGCCCCGCCAGCAAGTCGAGCCTGCGCATCGGCGACATCGTGCTGTCGGTTGCTGGGCAGGACGTGCGGGGACTGCCGACGTTCTTCCGCAATGTCTGGTCGATCGGGCCCGCCGGCGCGGAGATACCGCTGACCATCAACCGCAACGGCCGCACGATGGACGTGACGGTGCAGTCGGGCGACCGCCGCACCTTCCTGCGCGGACCGGTATTGCATTGATTCTTTTCCGCGGACGCCGACGGCTCCGCCTACCGGCGCCGCGGCCGCTGCCTCGCCGGTCGGCATTCTCACCTCGCGGTCTTCGACCGCTAACTTATGAGCGACGGCTTCTATCGGTAGCGCTCGAAGAGCGCATTGTTTGGCGCGACCGGGTAACTGGCCGCGCCGGCGCCAGTAGCCGAAGGCGTTGGCGACCGGCGCCACTCAAAAAGAAAGAGCAAAGCCGACGCGTCGGCGGAGAATAGCTACTTCCCAATCCACCACGTATCGACATTGAAGCCGTAGAGCGTGGGGCGCGGCGCGGGCTGCAGATTGGCCCAGTAGCCGACCCACTGCTTCTTCAGGTGGAATAGCGGGATCACGTAGTCACCCGAGATCAGCGCGCGATCGAGCGCGCGCACGGCGGCCTCGAAATCCTCGCGCCCCTCGGCCTTGAGCAGCGCCTCGACCATCGCGTCGACGGCCGGGTTTTTCACGCCCGGATAGTTGAGCGAGCGCTCGATGTCGGCGGCAGCGCTGCCCCAGCGATTGACCTGCTCATTGCCGGGCGAAAGGGACGCCGGCCAGTTGGCCTGCATCATGTCGAAGTCGAACGTCCGCAGCCGCTCCTGATACTGCGAGCTGTCGACCTGGCGCACGCGCACCTCGATGCCGATCCGCGCCAGAGTGTTCGTGTACGCGAGCATCAACCGCTCCTGCGCACGGCTCGAGGCGAGGATCTCGAACGCCAGCGCGCGGCCATCGGCCGCCTGCATCTTGCCGCGGTTGAGCGAGAAGCCGGCCTCTTTGAGGAGCGCGATGCCCCGCGACAGATTCTCACGGTTGTGGCCCGAGCCGTCGCTCACTGGAAAGCGCCACGTGCCATCGAGAACTTCGGGCTTCACGAATTGACCGAACGGTGCGAGCAGCGCGCGCTCGCGCGCGTCGGCGGGGCGTCCGGTCCACGCGAGCGCCGAGCGCTCGAAGTAGCTTTGCGTGCGCGTGAAGCTGCCATGATAGAGATTGCGGTTGATCCACTCGAAGTCGAACATGAACGTCAGCGCGCGTCGCACGCGTGCATCCATGAACGGCCAGCGGCGCGTGTTGAACGCGAATGCCGCCATGCCCGCTGGCACGCCGACGTCGAACTCGGCGATCTTCGCGCGTCCTTCGACTACGGCCGGCAGCGTGTTGGCCTCGGCCCAGCGCGCCGGATCCTCCTCGGGTCGCAGCGAGATCTGGCCGCTCTTGAAGGCCTCGAACAACGCCGTCGCATCGCGGAAGTAATCGTAGCGCACCTCGTCGAAATTGAACCGCCCGCGGTTGATCGGCAGATCCCGCCCCCACCACTCGGGATCGCGCTGGTAGGTGATCGAGCGGCCGGCATCGACCGCTGCGACCTTGTAGGGCCCGCTGCCGACCGGCGGCTCGAGCGACGTCAGCTCGAACGCCTCGGGATCGGTGCGGTGCTTGGGCAGGATCGGCATCAGGCCGAGCAGCAGCGGCGCCTCGCGGTTGCCGTGCGCATCGAAATCGAAGCGCACCGAGCCCGGCTGCACAACCGTCGCCTTGAGTGCCGTGCGGTAGTGCGCCCGCATGAACGGCAGGCCCTTCTCCTTGAGCTGCTCCCAGGAGAAGATCACGTCGTCGGTGGTGACCGGCCGGCCATCGGAGAAGCGCGCGCGCGGGTCGAGATGGAAGGTGATGAAGCTACGGTCCGCTGGCACATCGATGCCGCGCGCGATAAGCCCGTAGAGCGAGAAAGGCTCGTCCAGCGAGCGGCCGAGCAGGCTCTCGTATACATAGTCACGCAGCCCCGCCGCTGCGACGCCGCGGACGATGAAGCCGGTCAGGCTGTCGAACGTGCCGTGCTGGCCGAGCACGATGCGCCCACCCTTCGGCGCGTCCGGGTTGACGTAGGGGAGATGGGTGAAATCCGGCGGTAGCGCCGGCGCGCCGTGCATGGCGATGCCGTGAAGCGGCTCCGCGACCGCGCGACCGCTCCAGACTGCGGCTGCGGCCAAGAGCAGCGCGCACAGCAGCGTACACGTCCGACTGCGGACGCTGATCAGCGCTCTGCGCGGCGGCGCGATCGCCTGCGTCTTGGCCCACCTGCCCATGGGTCGACACATGCACGCCGATCGCGTCAGGATCAAGTCGCAGCGCACTTTTGGGCGCCCCGCCGTTCCCTGGATCGATTGCAAATCGGCGCGCCCTGGAAGCGTCCCGACCGACCCTGCTCAAGGTTACCGCGCGCCCCGCCGTTGCCTTACGGCCACGGTATCGCGGGCATCGCCTGTGCACGACGGCGGAGGCCGCAGACCACGTCACGGGAATGCCGTATTCGGGCCCTTAGTGCCGAGGCGACACAAGGTCTATTCGGGGCCATGGGGCCATATGAGGGTCGGCCATCGCGGCCCGCCAGATCGGACGTTGCGAGAGATGCGAGCGGCCCGGCCGCTCCACAAGCACGAGGGTTGCAGGACAATGATTGACACGGCTCGGATATGGCAGTCGCTCGCGCGGGGCTCGCGCGTCGCGTTGGTGGCGGCGGGCGCCTTCGCCATTGCGACGTCGGTTACGCTCGCCCAGCAGCCGCCCAAGAAGGAAACCAAGGACACCAAGGGCAAGGCGCCGGCCAAGAAGGAAGCAGCCCCGGCGGGTGGTGAAAAGCCGCAGAGCGCCTGGGTCAAGCTCTGCGAGAAGGCGCCGATCGTCGTCCGTGCCGCCGACGGCAAGCCGATGCGGGAGACGCGCGACATCTGCCTCACGCACCACGAGCGTCTCGACGGTAATACCGGCCTCGTCCTGGTCTCGGCGGCGCTGCGTCAGGTCGAGGGCGAGGACAAGCATCACCTCATGGTGATGGTGCCGCTCGGCATGGCGATCGGCCCTGGCCTGCGCGCCACGGTCTACAGTGCCGAGCAGTGGGACAAGATACAGAAGAACGAGAAGTTCGACGACTCGAAGCTGACGCCGGTGCAGCTCAAGTTCTCGCTCTGCCACCCGGCGGGCTGCACGGCCGAGATCGAGGCGACCAAGGAGCTGACCGACAGCTTCCGCGGCGGCGCGGGCATCATGGTGCTGGCGGTCAACGCGCAGGGCCAGGTGGTGGCGTTCCCTGTGCCGCTCACCGGCTTCAGCGAGGCTCTCGACGGCAAGCCGATCGACAACGAGAAGTATTCGGAAGCGCGCAAGGCGCTGATGGCCCAGATCGCCGAGCGCCAGCAGCAGATGGCGGAAGAGTACAAGAAGCGTCAGGCAGAGGCCGCCGCGAAGGGCGGCGCGCCTGCTGCACCGCCAGCGGCGAAGGCGCCGCCCGCCGAGAAAAAGAAATAAGACAGCCGTTCAGGCATGCCGGAATTCCAGGACTAGACCAACCCCTTCCCGCCTCGCGGGGAGGGGTTTTTCGTGAGAGCCCGGTCGGTCGAGATGAAAGCGATCACGCCGTCCATCGAGAGCGTGAATTAGTCTCGAACGAGACCGGACGAGCTCAGTTGGCGAACCGGAAGTGCATGACGTCGCCGTCCTGGACGACGTAGTCCTTGCCTTCGAGGCGCATCTTGCCGGCATCGCGCGAGCCAGCCTCGCCCTTGTAGGCGACGTAGTCGGCATACGCGATCGTCTCGGCGCGAATGAAACCCTTCTCGAAGTCGGTGTGGATGACGCCCGCAGCCTGCGGCGCCTTGGTGCCGCGCTCGATCGTCCACGCGCGCGCTTCCTTCGGCCCGACGGTGAAGAAGGTGACGAGATCGAGCAGCGTGTAGCCGGCGCGGATCAGCCGGTTGAGCCCCGCCTCCTCGAGCCCCATCTCAGACAAGAACGCCTGCTGCTCGTCATCGGCGAGACCGGCAAGCTCCGATTCGATCTTGGCCGAGATGACGACGACGGCGGCGCCCTCGGCCTTGGCACGTTCGGCGACGGCAGCCGAGTAGCTGTTGCCGGTGGCCGCCGAGCCCTCCTCGACGTTGCAGACGTAGACGACCGGCTTCGCGGTCAGAAGCTGCAGGGCGCGGAAGGCGTCGCGGTCCTCCTCCTTCACGACGGCCGCGCGCGCGGGCTTACCGTCGCGCAAAGGGACCAGCGCGAGTTGCATCAGCGCGACCTGGGCAATGGCCTCTTTGTCACCGCCCTTCGCTCGCTTCTCGAGGGGCGCGAGCCGGCGCTCGAGGCTCTCCATGTCGGCGAGCATCAACTCGGTCTCGACGATTTCGGCGTCGGCCATCGGATCGATGCGGTTGGCGACGTGGGTGATGTCGTCGTCCTCGAAGCAGCGCAGCACGTAGGCGACCGCATCGACCTCGCGGATGTGCGAGAGGAACTTGTTGCCGAGGCCTTCGCCGCGCGAGGCGCCTTTCACGAGGCCGGCGATGTCGACGAACGTCAGCCGCGTCGGGATGATCTGGGCCGACTTGGCGATCGCGGCGAGCTCCGCGAGGCGCGGATCAGGAACGCCGACTTCGCCCACGTTGGGCTCGATCGTACAGAACGGATAGTTGGCGGCTTCAGCCGCCGCCGTTTTCGTGAGCGCATTGAAAAGAGTGGACTTGCCGACATTAGGCAAGCCTACGATTCCGCATTTGAAACCCATCGATCAATCCTTCTGGCGGCGCGCGGCGAGCCAGTTCTTGAGGTTCTCGGCAAGAGCCGTTGCACGTTTCCCGGCGCGCGCTCCCGCCGGATGCGATGCGGGTGACTTCGGCGTGGCCTCATCGGCGGCCTTTGCCGTTTGGGTGGCTTTGCCCTTCCCCACCGGCTTGGCGTCGTCGTCGTGCGCGCCGAGCGTGCGCGCGACATCGGTAAGGAAGCGCGCCTGATCGCCCACTGCCAGCCGCGCCGCCGACTCCGCGATCGCGTCGAGCATCGGATCGAGCCAGTCCCGATCGGCCCGCGAGAAATCGTGCAGCACCCAGACGTGCACCAGCTCTTTCGAGCCGGGATGCCCGACGCCGATGCGCACGCGCATGTACTCGTTGTCGAGATGCGCCGTTATCGAGCGCAGCCCATTGTGACCGGCGTTGCCACCGCCGACCTTGACCTTCAGCTTGCCGGGCAGCAGGTCGATCTCGTCGTGCAGCACCACCACGTCGCTGGTCGCGAGCTTGAGGAAACGGGCTGCGTCGCCGACGGCGCGGCCGCTCTCGTTCATGTAGGTGTCGGGCTTGAGCAGCAGCACCTTGGTGCCGTCGAGCTCGCCGTCGCTCACGAGGCCCTGAAAGCGCTTCCGCCACGGCCCGAAGCTATGTCGCTCGGCGATCCGGTCAACCGCCATGAAACCGACGTTGTGGCGGTGATGGGCATATTTTGCCCCCGGATTCCCCAGCCCCACGAACAGCTTCATCGCGCGCTCGTCCCAAGCGTTGTCGCGGCAGGCCGGTCGCCGCCCCCTCCGCCACGCGCACGGAACTAAGTGCGGCGTACCTCACGAACGGGGATCTCACACCGGATTCGAATGCTATGCACCAGCGCGTTCCGCAACGTAGTCGCCACCGCCAGACGTGCGGGCGGTGGCGTTACCGGGGCCACGGACGCGGGCCAGTAGATCCGCCGGCCTACTTCTTGCCCTTCGTGGCCTCCTTCGCGCCAGCGGCAGGCGCGGCAGCACCCGCTGCGGGCTTGCCGCCGGCCGCGGCGGCCTTGCCCGCCGGTGCGGCTGCACCAGCAGCGGCCGGTGCGGCAGCTCCAGCAGTGGCCGGCGCTTCCTCATCGTCCTTGCTGCCGCTGCCGGCGATCGTCGCGATGGTGAAGTCGCGATCTGCGATGGTCGGCTTCACACCCTGCGGCAGCGTCACCGCCGAGATGTGGACCGAGCGGCCGATCGCAAGGCCGGTCAGGTCGATCTCGAAATATTCGGGGATCGCATTGGCCGGGCTCCACACCTCGACCTCGTGACGGACGATATTCAACACGCCGCCGCGCTTCAGACCAGGCGACAGCGCCTCGTTGATGAAACGCACCGGCACGCCGACACGCACGCGGTTGTCCGCGCCGATCCGCTGGAAATCGACGTGGAGCGGCACATCCTTGACCGGGTCGAGCTGCACGTCGCGGGGGATCGCCTTCAGCACCTTGCCGCCGACATCGATGTCGAACACCGTCGACAGGAAGCGGCCCTTCTTGATCAGGATGAACAGGTCGTTGGCATCGATCTCGATGGTGTCGGCGGACTTTTCGTCACCACCGTAGACAACGGCGGGGACATTGCCCGCACGACGGACTGCGCGGGCGGCCCCCTTGCCGCTGGCCGCGCGCGTCGTGGCTTTGATTACGTTGGCCTGAGCCATTTCTTGCGTCTCCAAACAAAACCGGCCCCGGCCCATATCGATGAGCGGGGCGCTTTTCGGCTGCGCCCGCCGGCCTCCAAGGGTGCCGCGCGGGCTCTCAGAAGTTGAGATGCAGCGGCTTATAGCGGGTGTCCTCGCCGAGCGCAATCAGGCGCCGCGCGGGACTGGCCGACCGGGCGAATGTGCCTAGACTCATGATGTGTACACGGTTGCTCCTGTTGACTTCGGGCAACGCCTGTGGAGCAGTTCTTAATAACTTGTTCATTTTCTCTTTCCTTCCCCGACCTAAGGCCCAGTAATGGCGATGGGGTTGTGAGTCGGCCTGTGCTGTTCGCCGAGTGAAGGCAATCAGGCCTGGGAACGCGGAAGTTCGCTTGCAGTGGCGTGTGAACTCAGGGGTGCGTGAGCACGTACAGGCAACCCGCGAAAGCCGGATAGAGACGAATGACAATGTTCTCGTGTCGCGCGAACGCGCTGCCTCGCGGACGTCGCCTTGTGCGGCGAACGCTGGGCATAGGTCTGCTGATCGCAGGAGGTCTGGTCGGAGCCGCGTCCCTCAGTCGGACAGCGCTTGCCGAGACGCTCCCTGAAGCACTGGCAGCCGCCTACAAATACAATCCGCGGATCGACGCCGAACGGGCTCGCTTGAGAGCTACTGACGAAGAAGTCGCCCGAGCAAACTCAGGGTTCCGGCCGAACATCTCGGGCTCGGCCGACATCACGCACGATTGGCAGAAGACCCGCCCGCCCGCGCCGGGCGACGGCACGGATACCTCGAAGGGCTACAGCGTCGGCGTTACGCAATCGCTGTTCAGCGGCTTTCGTACTGTAAACGCCGTTAGCGAAGCGGAAGCGACGGTCCGCGCAGGCCGCGAGAATTTGCGCATCGTCGAGCAGGGTGTCCTGCTCGACGGCGTCACCGCGTTCATGGATGTGGTGCGCGACCAGGCCATCCTTCGCCTGCGCGAAAACAATGTGAACGTGCTGTCGCGCGAGCTTCAGGCAACGCGGGACCGTTTCGCGGTCGGCGAAGTGACACGCACCGACGTGGCCCAGGCCGAAGCGCGGCGCGCAGGCTCCATTTCGGCGCTCGACCTCGCGCGCTCGAACCTCAAGATCAGCCGTGCCGCGTTCGAGCGGATCGTCGGCCACCCTCCCGGCCGTCTCGTCGAGCCGCAAGGCGCCTATGCACGCTTGCCGAAGACGCAGGACGAGGCGATCGGCATCGCCATCAAGGAGGCGCCGAGCGTCGTTGCCGCCTTGTATCGCGAGCAGGCGGCACGCTTCACTGTCGAACGCATCTGGGGCGAGCTGCTACCGAGCGTGACGTTGGAAGCCGGCTACAGCCAGCGCTTCGACCCTTCGCGGACGATCGATGACGTCCAGGGCGCCTCCGTCACCGGCCGGGTCAGCGTCCCGATCTATGCCGGCGGCGAGGTTCACGCCCGCGTTCGCCAAGCCAAGCATACGCATCTGAGCCTCATCCAGGGCATCGAGCAAGCTCGCACCGAGGCGCGCGAGGCGGTGCTCGGGGCATGGGCGCTGCTGACCGCTTCACGCGCCCAGCTCGAGTCGGATCAGGCGCAGGTTGCCGCCGCGCGAACGGCGCTGACCGGTGTCCGCGAAGAGCAGAAGGTGGGCCAGCGCACCATTCTCGACGTACTCAACGCCGAGCAGGAATACCTGTCGGCTCAGGTGTCCCTCGAGACGACCCGGCGCAACCTCGTGGTCAACTCCTACCTCGTCGTCCAGTCGATCGGTCGGTTGACTTCGGAAAATCTGTCGCTGACGAAGCTCGTCTACGATCCAGAGGTTCACTACAAGGAGGTGCGCCGCAAGTGGTGGGGCATCAGCATCACCCACGCCGACGGTCGCCAGGAGCGCCTCGAGCTGTGGGACAAGCAGGGCGCCAAGCACCAGCCGATGAAGTGATCCTCACTGTAGACACGGGTGCATAGCAATTGAGCCGCGAAAGCGGCTCGTTTGTTTGTCGGCTCAGGTGATCAGCGCTTCGCGTCGCCCGCAGCGGAAGCCGCCTGCTGGCGGCCGAAATCCGCCGCCGCCGTATCCTGGCCCGCCTGAATGATGCCGCGCCGGATGTGACGCGCCTCGGTAATCCGCTTGAACAATTCGTCGCCATCGCCGAAGCGCATCGCGCGCTGGAGGTGCAGCAAGTCCTCGATGAACCGGCCGAGCATCTCGATCATGGCACCGCGGTTGGTCAGGAAGACGTCGCGCCACATCGTCGGATCGGACGCCGCGATGCGCGTGAAATCGCGGAAGCCGCCCGCAGAGAACTTGATTACCTCGCTCTCCGTCACGCGCTCGAGGTGCGCCGCCGTATTGACGATGTTGAACGCGATCAGATGCGGCACGTGGCTCGTAATCGCGAGCACCATGTCGTGATGATCGGCCTGCATCACCTCGACGTTGCTGCCGAGTGCCTGCCAGAACGCCTTGAGACGCTGCACGGCTTGCGGATCAGCATCCAACGGCGGCGTCAGCACGCACCAGCGGCCGTCGAACAGCGTCGCGAAGCCCGATTCGGGTCCTGACTGCTCGGTACCGGCGATCGGATGGCCGGGGATGAAGTGGACACCCTCTGGCACATGCGGCTTCACATCCGCCAGCACCGACGCCTTCACCGAACCGACATCGGTCAGGATCGCGCCCGGCTTGAGCGCGCCCGAGATATCGGCGGCTACCGGCCCGCACGCCATGACGGGCACGCACAGGATCACGAGATCGGCTTCGATGACGGCATTCGCCGCGTGCTCGAAGGCTTCGTCGACGAGCCCGAGCTTCAGTGCGGTCGCCCGCGTCGCCTCGGTCTTCGCCGAGCCGACGATGCGCCGCGCGAGGCCACCACGCCGGATCGCATGGCTGATCGACGACCCGATCAGGCCGATACCGATCAGCGCGACGGTGTCGAAGTGCTGGGTCATTTCGCGGCACCCTTGAGGAAGTCGGCGATCGCCGCGACGACGGCGCGGTTATCCGCCTCGGTACCAATGGTCATGCGCAGCGCGTTGGGCAGCGAGTAGCCGGCGACGCGGCGCATGATGATGCCGCGCTTCTTGAGGAAATCGTCGGCAGCCATAGCGTTGCGCGGGCCTTCGGCGTCGAAGTGGATCAGCACGAAGTTGCCGACGCTCGGTGTCACCTTGAGGCCGAGCTTGCCGATCTCCTCGGTGACCCACGGCAGCCATTTGTCATTATGCGCGACCGAGCGCTCGACGTGACCGGCATCCTCGATCGCGGCGACGCCGGCAGCTATCGCTGCGGATGTCACGTTGAATGGACCGCGAATACGGTTCAGCACGTCGGCGATGCCTGCCGGGCAGTACGCCCAACCGAGGCGCAACCCGGCAAGGCCGTGGATCTTCGAGAACGTGCGGGTCATCACCGTATTCTGCGTCGTCGCGACCAGCTCGATGCCGGCTTCGTAGTCGTTGCGGCGCACGTACTCGGCGTAGGCGGAATCGAGCACCAGCAGCGTATCGGGACGCAGCGCTGCGTGCAGGCGGCGGACCTCGTCGAACGGGATGTAGGTGCCGGTCGGGTTGTTCGGGTTGGCGAGGAATACGACCTTGGTGCGTGGCGTCAGGCGCGCGATGAGCGCATCGACGTCCGTCGTCAAATTCTTCTCCGGCGCGATCACCGGCGTCGCGCCGTTACCGAGCGTCACGATCTTGTAGACCAGGAAGCTGTGGACCGTGAACAGGCACTCGTCGCCCGGACCGAGATAGGCGTGCGCCAGCAGATTCAGCAGCTCATCGGAGCCGCAGCCGCACACGATGCGGCTTGGGTCGAGGCCGTAGGCGCGGCCGATGGCATAGCGGAGCGCCGTCGAGGCGCCATCAGGATAGAGCGCGAGTTCGTCGGCTAGTGCCTCGTAGGCTGCTTTTGCCTTGGGGCTTGGCCCGAGCGGCGTCTCGTTCGACGACAGCTTGATCGGCTTAATGCCCCCCGGCACCGTGCTCTCGCCCGGCACATAGGCCTGGATGTCGAGAATCCCCGGCTTCGGCACGGGCGCTTTGGCGGTCATGGTGGTCTCTCCAGGCGGGGCTCGGGCGCCATTCCGACACCGGCAGGACCCCTCACGGGTCCGAATCCGAGCCTCCGCTCACCATGCCGGCGGCGCCACCGGGCCAGATACATAGTCGAGACGCCGGCCGATGGAAACCGCAAAGCAGATTTACGTTGAACTCACGCGCCGCGCTGCGGGACCGCGAAGGCGGCGCCGGTCACCGGATCGAGCCTCGGCAGCGGCACCTCGGCGATCTGCGCTTCTGCCCCCCGGAAATCCCTGGCGTTGTCGCGCCTCAGGTCCGCGCTCTGGCCCTCCGGGTAGGCGCCGACGACCGAGAGGTCGCCGCTCATGTCGAGCCGGCAATGGCCGACGCCGGCGGGGATCAGCACGACGTCCCCCGCGCTCACTTCCATCTGCGGACCGCCCGGGCCACCGAACTGGACCAGGGCCTTTCCCTTCGCAATGCCGAGCACCTCGTGTGCCGTCGCGTGATAATGCTGGAAGGGATAGATGCCGTTGATCCACGCATCGCCCCAGCCGTGCCGCGCGAAGTGCCGGATGATCGCCTGCTCGGCCTCGCCTCCGTCGACCTTCAGTGCGCCGCGGTAACAGATGAGCGGCAGCACGGGATTATTGGGGATCAATCCGTCCGCTGCGAAGTGCACGCTATCCATCGCGGAAACTCCTGGACTGAAGTGGCCACTCATCCTGCCACTGATGCAACTCGGCCGCGACCCTTCTCGTTCCGCCGCGCAACGGCGCGCGACGCACCTGCGAAGCCCGCCAAGTGACAGCCTGCGCCTGAGCTGATCTTATGCTGTGCGAGCGGCGCGTCGCCCGCCCTACGGCCTCCATCCATCGACAGGCATGACCACCCAGACCGCACCGTCCGGACTTGCCGGCGTCACCGCCCGCCAGTGGCTCATCCTGGTGATGGTGCAGCTGTGCACGCTGCTGTTCGGCATGACCATCACGATGGCCAACGTCGTGCTGCCGCAGATCAAAGGTTCAATGTCGGCGACCCAGGACCAGATCGCCTGGGTGATCACGTTCAACCTCATCGCCACCGCGATCGGCACGCCGCTCGTCGGCTGGCTCGCGAGCCGGCTCGGCTGGCGGACCGTCATGTTCGGCTCGGTGCTCGGCTTCACGCTCTCCTCGTTCCTGTGCGCGTTCGCAACCAGCCTCGAGACGCTCGTGCTGTTCCGCATCGGGCAAGGCCTGTTCGGCGCGCCGATCATGCCGATGGGCCAGGCGATCATCCTCGCCACGTTCCCGCGCCACCTGCACGCGATGATGATGATGATCTGGGGCATCGGCGGCGTCTTCGGCCCGGTGTCCGGGCCACTCGTCGGCAGCATCATCAGCGAGCTCTACGGCTGGCGGGCGGCATTCCTGATGATCGTACCGCCGGGCCTCGTTGCCTCCGCCGTGACCTGGATCGCGCTCTCGGGAAATACTGCGGGAGAGAGCCGCCACTTCGACTGGACCGGCTTCATCGCGCTGTCGGTAACGATCGTGGCGGCGCAGCTCATGATGGATCGCGGCAACCGGCTCGACTGGTTCGAATCGACCGAAATCTGGATCGAGCTCATGATCGCCGTCGGCGCGTTCTGGGTGTTCCTCGTCCATACCTTCAGCGCGAGGAAACCGTTCCTCGACCCGACATTGCTCGCAGACCGCAATTTCGCACTCGGTCTCGTCGTCGCCTTCGTCATGGGCGCGCTGAGCTTCACCGCGATGGCGCTGTTCCCGGGCCTCCTGCACGACCTGCGCGGCTATCCAGACAGCTCGATCGGCCTCCTGCTCGCCTCGCGCGGCGTCGGCAACTGGGCCTCCTTCTTCATCATCGTGCCGATGACGCGGCTCTATCCGCGCCTCACGCTGGCCCTCGGCATGGCTTGCCAGGCGATCGCCGGCTGGGGCATGGCGAACCTCGATATCAACCTCACCAACTTCGACGTGTTCTGGACCAACGCGCTGCAGGGGTTCGGCTTCGGCCTCGCGTTCACGCCGATGTCGGTGCTCGCCTTCGCCACCCTCGACAAGGGCCGCATCACCGACGGCATGTCGGTCTTCCACCTCGTGCGCAACTTCGGCTCGAGCCTGTTCATCTCGCTCTGCGTTATCGTGCTGGTGCGCTCCACAGCGGCGAGCTATTCGACGCTGACCGAGCACATCTCGCCGTTCAACAAGGTGCTGGCCTATCCTGGCGCCGTTGGCCTGTGGAACCTCGAGAGCCAGGGCGGCCTGTTCGCGCTGGCGAACGAGTTGCAGCGACAGGCGGCCATGATCGGCTATATCAACGCCTTCACCCTGTTCGCGGTGTGTGCGGCACTCTCGGTGCCGGTGGCGTTCCTGATGCGGGATGTGCCTCGTGACCGGCCCGATTGAGAAGGAGGCCCGCATGACCGCATCGTCCGCGATCGAACTCAAATCGATCACCCCGATCCTGTTCGTCCGCGACGTGCCCGCAGGTACCGCCTACTTCCGTGACAAGCTCGGCTTCGCGATCGACTTCCTCTATGGCGAGCCGCCATTCTACGGGTCAGTGTCGCGGGACGGCGTCTGTATCCACATGCGCTGCGTTCACCAGCCGAATTTTGCGGAGCTCGCAGCGCGCGAGGTCTCGCTCATCCTGGCCACGATCGAGGTCGCCGACGTCAACGCGCTGTTCACGGAACTCCAGGGACGCGGCGCCGAGATCGCTCAGGCACCGACGAAGCAGCCGTGGGGCGGCACCGATTTCCACGTTCGCGACCCCGACGGCAACGTGATCTCGTTTGTCACCTTCGGGACGTAGCCTGAGCGCTGTATCCTACCTATCAGTAGCGCTCGAAGAGCGCGCCGCAGAACTGCCAACCGGCGAGGCAGCCCCGCGGCGCCAGTAGGCGAAGCCGTTGGCGTCCGCGGCAGATATAGTGGTATAGCCACACCCGATTCACGACGCAGGAGGCCGATCCTTTGAACGACGAGAGCCCGCGCGACATCGCGGCACCCGCGCCAGCGGCCGCTCCCGCGCGCCCTGCGGGCGGGGTGCCAGCCGAGATCGCGCGCGAGGCCGCGCGGCGGCGCACGTTCGCGATCATCTCGCATCCCGACGCCGGCAAGACGACGCTGACCGAGAAGCTCCTCCTGTTCGGCGGCGCGATCCAGCTCGCCGGCCAGGTGCGCGCCAAGGGCGACCGGCGCCGCACGCGCTCCGACTGGATGGCGATCGAGCGCTCGCGCGGCATCTCGGTCGTCACCTCGGTGATGACGTTCGAATATCACGGCGCGGTGCTGAACCTGCTCGACACGCCGGGCCACGAGGACTTCTCCGACCACACCTACCGGACGCTCACCGCCGTCGACGCTGCGATCATGGTTATCGACGCGGCGCGCGGCATCGAGTCCCGCACCCGCAAGCTGTTCGAGATCTGCCGTCTGCGCGACATCCCCATCATCACCTTCATCAACAAGATGGACCGCGAGAGCCAGGAGCCGCTGGAGCTGCTCGACGAGATCGAGAAGACGCTGGCGCTCGACACTGCGCCGATGGTGTGGCCGATCGGGCGCGGACGCGACTTCCGCGGCACCTACGATCTCCACAACAAGCGCATCACCCGCCTCGACGAGGACCCCGAAGGCATCGCGGTCTCCGGCCCCGACGATCCCGTCATCGATACGTTCGTCGATGCCGATACCGCCGCCAAATGGCGCGAGGAGATGGATCTCGTCGCCGGCGCCGCGGGCCAGTTCGATCTCGAAGCGTTCAGGCATGGGACGCTGACGCCGGTCTACTTCGGCAGCGCGCTCAAGAATTTCGGCGTCCGCAACCTGCTCGACGCGCTCGTCGCGCACGCGCCGCCGCCCCGCGCGCAACAGGCCGCGACGCGCACCGTCGAAGCGACCGAGCCGACCATGTCCGGCGTCGTGTTCAAGATCCAGGCGAACATGGACCCGAACCATCGCGACCGCATCGCCTTCATGCGCGTGTGCTCGGGAAAGCTCACCCGCAACATGCGCGTCAAGATCGTGCGCACGGGCAAGACGATGGCGCTGACGTCGCCGCAGTTCTTCTTCGCCCAGGACCGCTCGATCGCGGAGGAAGCGTTCGCCGGCGACGTGGTCGGCATTCCGAACCGCGGCACGCTCCGCATCGGCGACGCGCTGACCGAGGGCGAGGACCTGAAGTTCCTGGGCATTCCGAGCTTCGCGCCCGAGATCCTGCGCCGCATCCGCCTCGAGGACGCGATCCGCGCCAAGAAGCTGCGCGAGGCGCTGCAGGAGATGGCCGAGGAAGGCGTGGTCCAGCTCTTCCTGCCGGTCGACGGGTCGCAGCCCGTGGTTGGCGTCATCGGCGCGCTTCAGCTCGACGTGCTAGCGGACCGGCTCGCCAACGAGTACGGCCTCCCCATCGGGTTCGATCCCGCGCCCTGCGATACGATCCGCTGGATCTCGGCCGAGAACCAGACCGATCTCGACGCCTTCATCGCCCGCAACAGGTTGCAGATCGCCCGCGACCTCGACGACGATCCGGTGTTCATGGCCCAGTCGGCGTTCTCGCTCCAGTGGATCGAGGAGCGCTCGCCGGAGGTCAAGTTTTCCGACATCAAGACCTCGACGGGCGGCGGGAGCTGACGCCCAGACGGGCGCGGCGTCCTGCGGCGACATAAGCCGGCTCAAATATCGCTATTCCCGTCAGATATTTACGCCTGCGGCAAGAAAATGGTCTACTGGCACCGGTGAACCTGCTATGCCGGACCGAGACCTTTTCCACCCCACCCAGGCCCTGAACTCGCCGCGATGAATGTCGTCACTTCGACTGACGGACTTGCCGTCCTCTGCCGCCAGCTTGCGAACAGCGACTATGTGGCCGTCGATACCGAGTTCATGCGTGAGCAGACGTTCTGGCCGAAGCTGTGCCTTGTCCAGCTTGCAACCCCCGACGTCGAAGCCATCGTCGATCCGCTGGCCGACGATATCGACCTCGCGCCGTTCTGGGAGCTGATGGCCGATCGCAAGGTGGTCAAGGTCTTCCACGCCGCCCGGCAGGATCTCGAGATCGTCCACGTCAAGACCGGCTCGCTGCCTGCCCCCGTCTTCGACACGCAGGTCGCCGCCATGGTGTGCGGCTTCGGCGACAGCATCAGCTACGTCAATCTGGTCAAGCGGATTGCCGGCCAGGATCTCGACAAGTCCTCCCGCTTCACTGACTGGAGCCGCCGGCCGCTGAGCCAGAAGCAGCTCCACTATGCGCTCGGTGACGTGACCCACCTGCGCAAGGTCTACTCGAGCCTCAAGCAGACGCTGGACCAGACCGGCCGCGCTCATTGGCTCGACGAGGAGATGGCAACCCTCCTCGATCCCGCGACCTACGAAACGCTGCCGGAAGATGCCTGGCGCCGCCTCAAGCTCAAGGTGAGGAGCCGCAAGTCGCTGGCGGTGCTCATCGAGCTTGCCGCCTGGCGCGAGCGCTCGGCCCAGTCGCAGGACGTCCCGCGGAGCCGCATCATCCGCGACGAAGCGCTCTACGACATCGCGAGCCAGATGCCGACGGACGCCAAGCAGCTCTCGGAGCTGCGCACGCTCAGCGACGGCTTCTCGCGTTCCCAGCGCGCCAAGGAGATCATCGAGGCCGTCAACCGCGGTCTGGCGCGCGACCCAGGCACGCTGCCGAGCATCCCGCACACCTCCGGCCCATCCGGTGACGTCAACGCCATGTGCGACGTGTTGCGTGTCCTCCTGAAGGCGACCGCCCAGCGCCACAAGGTGGCCCCCCGCCTGATCGCCGACGCCGACGATATCGAGGCCATCGCCAGCGAGCGCGATCCCGACGTGCCGGCGCTAAAGGGCTGGCGGCGGGAGCTGTTCGGGGAGGATGCGCTGCGCCTCAAGCGGGGCGAGCTGGCGCTGACCGTCCGCAACGGTGAGGTCGTGACCGTGCCGGCTGTGCCGGCTGCCGCCAGCGTTGCCGCCAAGGCGTAAAACAACCCAGCCGTTTCCTTTTCCTTCATCAATTGGTGGCTAACTCGGCAACGATCTCCATTCGCGCGCCGAGGATCGCCACCCATGACTGCCAAAGCCGCTTACCGCGTTGCTCGTTTCGCCGCTGCTCTCGTCGTGGCCGCGACGGCGCACGTCGCTCTCGCCCCGGCCGCCGGTGCGGAAGACCTCGTCGTCAAATACGACCAGTCCCAGCTTCTGCGGCTGCCGCGCCCGGTCTCCGAGATCATCATCGGCAACCCGAGCATCGCCGACGTCACGGTACAGTCGACCAACCTGCTGGTCGTCACCGGCAAGACCTTCGGCATCACCAACGTCATCGCCCTCGACGCCGACCGCAACGTGATCCAGGACCAGCGCGTCGTCGTCGTGCGCGATCAGGGCCGCCTCGTCAGCATCTACAAGGGCACGCAGCGCGAGACGTATAGCTGCGCGCCGTCGTGCAACCCGGCGCTGATCGCGGGCGACGATCCGAAGTACTTCGGCAACATCCGCCAGGGCTTCGAGGCCAAGACCAAGTTCTCCGACACCCAGGCGGACGGGACCGGCGGCAGCGGCCAGAACTGATCGGCCGCCGCCTCACGGACTACTTGATCTCGATTTCGATGAACGCGACGTTGTGGTCGGTCGGGTTGATCACATTGTGCTCGACGCCCTCGCCGCGATAGTAGGGCACGCCGTTCGTGAGCGGGACGACCCGCTCACTGCCGCCCGGCTCCTCGAGCTTCAGCGCCCCGTCCGTCACCGGCAGCACGACGTAGTCGTGGCCATGGCGGTGCCAGCCCGTCTCAGCCCCGGGCGTGAAGTCCCAGCGGGTCGCGATCACGCGCTCGTTGTCGAGAAGGACGGTGGGCTTGGCTTGCGGACGGGCCGAGGTCATGCTGGTTCTCCGAATTGAGTGGTTCGTGGAAGCATAGGGCGACGTCGTCGCTGCTGCCACCCCGCGTGACGACCGGGCGCATGTCGCCGCGCCAGGGCGACGACAGCAGCCTCGGATAGATGGTCCGTGTGAATTGCCGTTCCGCTGACGCTACGATAGCGGCTGCGGCCGCTCGGGTCGCTTGCAGCGACGATTCACCAGCGACGGTCCGCCAGCAAGGGGACAGCCCCCAATGCACGCATCCATCGAAGTCCGCGCTTTCACCGCGAAGGATGCAGGCCAGGTCCGCGAATTGTTCATCAGGGTCAACCGGGCCCTCGCGCCGCCCGAGCTGAGGGATGCGTTCGACGCCTACATCGCCCTTTCGCTGGCCGAAGAGATCGACCGCGTCGCGGATTACTATGCGGAACGCAATGGTGGATTCTGGGTGGCGGCGGACGGCCCTCGTGTTTTCGGCATGTTCGGGCTCGAACCAGCGTCCGCGACCGCGATGGAGCTGAGGCGCATGTACGTCGACCCCGAGAAACGCCGTCGCGGCATCGCACGCATGATGCTCGCCGCCGCCGAGGACGAATGCCGCCGACGAGGCTGCGCCAGCCTGGACCTCAGCACATCCGAGCTGCAAGGCGAGGCACTGGTCCTCTACCGCCGAACGGGATACCTGCTGGTCCGCGAGGAGGTCGCCGAGGCAGCCAGCAACAAGACGCTCGGCGGCGGCATCCGCCGGTACTACTTCACCAAGGCGCTGTGACAGTCGGCGCCGGTCCGCGCGAAACCGTTGTGGTGCGGCCCGCCTATGGACTAGGCTTGGCTCGCGCCAGTCCGCAGCCCTCCAGCCATCGAGAACGCCGATGATCTTCGACCACCGCACCTACTATTTGAAGGCAGGCATGGTTCGCGCCCACCTTGCCCAGTACGAGCAGTTTGGCCTCAAGCCGCAGACCCGCCATCTCGGCCAGCCGTTCCTCTACGCAACGACCGAGGTGGGCGACGTGAACTCCTACATCCATGTGTGGGCCTACAAGGACCTTGCCGACCGGACGACGCGCCGCGCGGCCCTGTGGTCGGACCCCGAATGGCTGGACTACGTCAAGCGCTCGGGCGAGTTAGGCGCGCTCCTCAAGCAGGAGAACAAGATCTTGCTACCGGCGCCCTTCTTCAAGCCAACGACGGCCTGACGCCCTCGCATTCCGAGGCCGAGATCTCCCATGACCACGCTGCTGCTGACGCACCCCGTGTTCCTGAAACACGATACCGGTCCAGGCCATCCCGAGCGGCCGGACCGGATGCGTGCCATCGACAAGGTGCTCTCGCACGAGATCTTCCAGACCCCGGCGCTTGCCCGCGAGGAGGCCCCGCTGCGCGACGATGTCGAGGACTGGATCGCGCGCGTTCACCCTCGCGCCTATGTCGAGCGCATCAAGGAGCTGCGGCCGGCACCCGGCGACTCCCCCGTGCATCTGGACGGCGACACGCTACTCTCGGCGGGCTCGTGGGAAGCGGCACTCAGGGCGGTCGGCGCCGGCCTTCGCGCCGTCGATGCCGTGATGGACACGTCCTCGGGCCTCGCCAATGCGTTCTGCCAGGTGCGCCCCTGCGGCCACCATGCCGAGACGGCCCACGCCATGGGCTTCTGCATCTTCAACAACGTCGCAGTCGCCGCCCATTACGCCCGGCAAAAGCATGGCGCCGAGCGCGTCGCCGTCGTCGATTTCGACGTCCACCACGGCAACGGCACCCAGGAGATCTTCTGGAGCGACAAGGATTTGTTCCTCGGCTCGACCCACCAGATGCCACTCTATCCCGGCACCGGCGCCCTTGGGGAAACCGGCGTCGGCAACATCTGCAATGCCCCGCTACGCCCCGGCGACGGCGGCGAGCGGTTCCGCGAAGCGATGGAATCACGCATATTGCCGGCGCTCCGGAACTTCGGCCCCGACCTGGTGCTGATCTCGGCTGGTTTCGACGCCCACCGCGACGATCCGCTGGCCAATCTGCAGCTCGTCGAGGCTGATTTTGCTTGGGCTACCTGTGAGTTGGCCGAGGCGGCCCGCCGTCACGCAGGAGGACGGCTCGTGTCGATGCTCGAAGGCGGCTACGATCTGGCCGGCCTTGCCCGATCGACGGCGGTCCACGTCAAGGAGCTGATGGACGCCGGATCCTGACGCGCGAACCGTTTAGCGTCAGCGCGTCGATTGCGGCCCGCACCGGTCGCGTCGCGGCCCGACACCAAATTCCAGGAGACTACGGCGATGCAGACGGCGAAACCTCAAACGCGCGCAGACAAGGGTCACGCCGACATCCGCGAGATGAGCTTCGAGCGGGCGCTGAAGGAGCTCGAAGCGATCGTCGGCCGCCTGGAGCGCGGCGACGTCGAGCTCGAGGAATCGATCAGCATCTACGAGCGCGGCGAAGCGCTGAAGGAGCACTGCGACCGCCTCCTCAAGCAGGCGGAGGCGAAGGTCGAAAAGCTCACCCTCGGCAGCGACGGCCAGCCGACCGGCACCGAGCCGCTCGATCCGCGGGATTAGCCGCGGAACGCTGAGGCCACCGGCGGGCTTGGTGCGAACCGGACACAGCAATCAGCTTCCAGCCGTCTTCGCGGGGATTTCCCGGCACACTGCCGTGAAATTGACCGGCATTTGCCCATCCGATCACCTTGCGCCGATGTATGCGCACGCGGAATCGCGAGATAGTACGTATGCATCTTGCTACCATAGGGTGCATCGTTATCCCCGGCTAGGATGCAAGGGGCGAACATACGGCAAAAGGGTCTTGGGAGGGAACACGGTGAACGGCTAAACGCTGTGAGGTCACCATGTTTCTCAAACTTGGAACTGCGCTTGTTGTCTTGACGATTGCTGCCGCGCCTGCGGGCGCCCACGAATGGTACCCTATCGAGTGTTGCAGCGGCTACGACTGCGCACCGGTTGAACAGACGAAGATATCGGACGGCGCCGAGCTCGTCGTCACGTCGAAGCACGGCACCGGCATCGTGCCGGCAACGATGCTGCGGCGCGAATCGAAGGACAACCGGATGCACGTCTGCATGCGCCCATCTTCCGACGGCCGTATGCGAGTGATCTGCGTGTTCCTGCCGCCCTCGCTCTGATCCGGCGTAGCGGCTGTTTTGGAGCATCCTGGCGGGCGTAGCGGAGCGTGCCAAGTGTGCGCCGGATAACGCTTTCGCCCGTTGCGACCATTGGCGCCTTCGTGCGTTCCGTACTGAGGTTTAGAATAATACTATTTCGCGTGCATTAGCTGCGGCGTGCGCTAGGTTTGCGCCGCGGCGCCGGACCGGGTCCGCGTCATCGGCCCGTATCTCTGTCCCGAGTGTGGAAAGCGCATGTCCGATACTGCGAGCAAGACCCCGCTTCTCGATCAGGTGCACTCGCCGGCTGATTTGCGGAAGCTTCCGGAGAAGGATCTCCGTCAAATCGCGGATGAGCTCCGGCAGGAGACAATCGAGGCGGTGTCCGTCACCGGCGGCCATCTCGGTGCCGGCCTGGGCGTCGTTGAGCTCACGGTCGCCCTACATCACGTCTTCGACACGCCCCGCGATCGGCTGATCTGGGACGTCGGCCATCAGGCCTATCCCCACAAGATCCTCACGGGGCGGCGCGACCGCATCCGCACGCTGCGTCAGGGCGGCGGACTCTCCGGCTTCACGAAACGGTCCGAGAGCGAATACGACCCCTTCGGCGCCGCGCATTCCTCGACCTCGATCTCGGCCGGCCTCGGCATGGCGGTTGCCCGCGATCTCGACGGCCGCACCAACAACGTCGTCTGCGTGATCGGCGACGGCGCGATGAGCGCGGGCATGGCGTACGAGGCCATGAACAACGCCGGCGGTCGCAACGAGCGCCTCGTCGTCATCCTCAACGACAACGACATGTCGATCGCGCCGCCGGTCGGTGCGCTGTCGACCTACCTTGCGCGCATCACCTCGAGCGGCACCTACCTGCACCTGCGCGAGGCCATCAAGCAGCTTGCCAAGCGCCTGCCGAAGCAGTGGGAGCTGCGCGCCGCCCGCGCCGAGGAATACACCCGCACCTACTGGACCGGCGGCACGTTCTTCGAGGAACTCGGCTTCTACTACGTCGGCCCCATCGACGGTCACGACCTGAACGTCCTGCTCCCCGTGCTGAAGAACGTCCGCGATGCCGAGCAGGGGCCGATCCTCGTCCACGTCGTCACCAAGAAGGGCAAGGGCTACCCCCCGGCCGAGGCCTCCGACGACAAGTACCACGGCGTCAACAAGTTCAACGTCGTCACCGGCGCCCAGGTCAAGGTGAAGCCGAACGCGCCGAGCTACACGAAGGTGTTCGCCGACAGCCTCATCGCGGAGGCGCGCAAGGATCCCAAGATCGTCGCGGTCACGGCAGCGATGCCCTCCGGCACCGGCCTCGATGTGTTCGGCACGGAATTTCCCGAACGCACGTTCGATGTCGGCATCGCCGAGCAGCACGGCGTCACGTTCGCCGCCGGCCTCGCCTGCGAGGGTTACAAGCCGTTCGCCGCGATCTATTCGACCTTTCTCCAGCGCGCCTACGACCAAGTCGTACACGACGTCGCGATCCAGAAACTTCCGGTCCGCTTCGCCCTCGACCGCGCGGGTCTCGTCGGCGCCGACGGCCCGACGCACGCCGGCTCGTTCGACCTCGCCTATCTCGGCTGCCTGCCGAACTTCGTCATCATGGCGGCGGCCGACGAGGCCGAGCTGCGCCACATGGTAGCCACCGCCGTCGCCATCGACGACCGTCCAAGCGCGTTGCGCTATCCGCGCGGCGAAGGCGTCGGCATCGAGCTGCCCGATTTCGGCGTTCCCCTCGAGATCGGCAAGGGCCGCATCATCCGCGAGGGCTCGACCGTCGCCATCCTATCGCTCGGCACGCGCCTCGCCGAGAGCCTCAAGGCGGCCGATCATCTCGCCGCGCTCGGCCTCTCCACCACCGTCGCCGACGCGCGCTTCGCGAAACCGTTCGACGAGGATCTCGTCCGCCGCCTCGCCGCCAATCACGAAGTGCTGGTCACGGTCGAGGAAGGCTCCGTCGGCGGCTTTTCGAGCCTCGTCCTGCACTTCCTCGCCAGCAAGGGGCTGCTCGATCGCGGCCTCAAGGTGCGTCCGATGGTGCTGCCGGACGAGTTCATCGAGCACGACAAGCCCGAAAAGATGTACGAGCGCGCGGGCCTCGCCGCGGCCGGCATCGTCGCGACCGCGCTCGGCGCCCTCGGCCGCCCCGTCGAGGCCAACGAGGCCGGCCGGGCGTAGTTGCCGCCGTCGCCAGATCCTTTCCAATCCTCTAACGCGACATCGCAAATTGTCGATTGCGGATTCGTGCGCGGGTTACATTAACTAATGTAAATCATGGAATTGGATACAAATTTCAGGCATTTCCGATGTATCTGGCGCGCCGATGGGGCGATGCGCGGGCAGCCATCGGGGAACGCTTTCCTAGGGCGGCCACTGGTTATTGCGTGGAGGAACGCGGCATGTCCGCCGCCATCATGGAAAGCCGATTGCTGATCGCGCTTGGCACCGACGCCGATCTAAGCGCATCGGGTTGCGCCGCTGAGGCCGGCGAGGGCGCGGGCATCATCATTCGCCACGGCGAGCACTATCGCGGCGCGTGGTCGTGGCAGAGCGGCGCGTATGCGTTCACGCCGGCTGGGTACAGCCAATTCACCTGCCAGGCACAGACCATCGACGAGGCCGTTATCGTAACGCGTCAGCTCGCGTTGCGCTGATCGGACATCGCTCAGCCTTTCGCGCCCGGCGCCCAGCCCTGCGGCGCCATCTCGAAGCCCGAGAACTCGAACGCCGGGCTCACCGTGCAGCCGACGAGCGTCCACGCGCCCGCGCTGACTGCGCTCTGCCACACGCCTGCCGGCACAATGACCTGCGGTCGCGCGCCCGCCTTCAGGTCGTTACCCAGCGTGATCGTGCCGATCGCCATGCCATCAGCCGAGAGTGACAGCGCCAGCGGCGCGCCCGCGTACCAGTGCCAAATCTCCGCGGCGTCCACGCGATGCCAGTGCGACCGCTCTCCAGCCCGCAGCAGGTAATAGATCGCCGTCCCCGCGCCACGCCCGCCGCCGTCCGGCGCGTGCCGCCACGTCTCTACGTAGTGGCCGCCTTCCGGATGGGGCGCCATGCCGAGCGCGGCGATTATCTCGTCTGGGGTCATGCTCAACGGCAGCCCATCTCGCGCTCGCGCGCGAGCAGCGCATCCACCGTCGCCCGCTCGTCGGCCGACATCGCGGCCCGTGCGGCGCCCTGATCGCGGAAGCAAGAAGAGGTATCGAATGCAGCCCGTCCACGCGTAGTCGTGAAGCAATAGCCGTTGCGGTTCCAGATCTCGTTGCGACGATACCAGAGGCCCTCGCAGGACTGCGCCGCCGCCGACGGCGGTGGCGCTGGTCGCGGTGGCGCCTGGACCGTGGCGGGCATCAGCCGCGCATCGATCGACCGGCAGCACGCGATCCATTTGCTGTGCGCCCACCCCGTGGAGCCGTCGAGCAGCTCGACGCGCCGCCACGGACCGTTGCTCTCCTTCACCTGCAGGAGCGTATCCGGTCCCATGGTAGCGATACGCACGTCGCCGGGACGCGGGCCTGACCGCAGTGCCAGGAAGTTGTCGCCCTTGGGATCGAGACCGGTGACGTAGTGGAAGCTGATTTGCCGCGCCGGCTCGGGCGCCGGACCAGACTTAGGGGCCGCCTGCGGCCCACCCTGTGACCCACTCTCGCGCCGCGGCTCCGGCTCGAGCGCCGGTGGTGCACCAGATGGCGCGCCACGCGACAGCGGCGGTTGCTGCGTCCCGGTCGAGGGCGCCGGCGGCTCGAGGCGCCGCGTTGATGCAACGACATCCGCGCCGAACGCCACCTCGTCGATCAGGGACGAGTTCTCCCACGGGATCTGCTGCTCGCGCGTCGTCTGCTGGACGTCGGCGCGCACCCGGCGCATCACCGCGTGCACGTCGGCGCCCTGGAGCGAGATGTGGTCGAGCAGCGCCTTGGTGAACGGGCTGTTGCGCCCGCTGCCGTCGAGCGCGACGTTGCCGGGCTGCGTCGAGAAGACGATGAACGAGCCTACACCGGCGTAAACGCGCGCGAGCCCTTTGGCGCCGCCGGTCGACCGCGTGCCCTCGCTCGACGTCAGCTTCTCGCCGAGCGGATTGTCGCGGCACGCATCGAGGATCACGATGCGGGTCCGCGTGTTGCGCGACAGGTCCGCCAGCAGCGCATTCAGCGGCACGAACTGCGCGCGCACGTCGTCCTCGGATCGCGCGTTGGCCTCGACCGGCGCGAGGTAGTTCTCACCGCCGATCTGCAGCGCATGGCCGGCGAAATAGACGAGCGCGGTGTCTTCTTGCGTCAGCTCGCGGGAAAAATTCTGGAAGGCCTTCAGCAGCGCGCTGCGCGAGGCATCGAACTGCAGCGTCACTTCCCAGCCGAGCTCGCGCAGCCGCGAGGACAGGTCGCGCGCATCGTTGGCCGGATTGGCGAGCGACGCCACGTGCTGGTAGCTGGCGTTGCCAACGATGAAAGCGCGCCGCGCCGCCTCCGCCGGGCCGGGCCCGAGCGCGGCCGTCCATGCGGCCACGCCCAGCAACACCTTCATCGACGCTCGACGCCAAAGTGCCCGCATCCCCACGCTCCCATCGGTTCCACGTCGGAACCCAATAGCGGAAGCGTGACGGCTTTTCTACGTAGACGGATGCGCGGGCTCGACGACGGCCGTGCTCGCCGGCATCGGCGCGCGCGTCTCGGCTGGCGTTGCAAACAGCGCCTCGTTGGCCGCCACCCAGTTCGCCAGTTTGCCGACGCCTTCAGCGACGCCGACCTCGGGTTTCCAGCCGAGCAGCGTCTCGAGCTTGCGCACGTCGCTGATATAGGCCCGCTGGTCGCCCGGCCGCCACTCGTCCCACTTCAGCGGGATCGCGCGGCCGAGCTTCTTCTCGAGAAGACCGACTAGTTCGACCAGCGACAGCACGTTGCGGGGGCCGCCACCGACGTTGAAGGCCTGACCTGCAATCTTGTCCGGCGCCACGATCGCCGCCTCGTACGCGCGGATCAGGTCGTCGACGAAGAGGACGTCGCGGACCTGCTTGCCGTCGCCGAAGATCGTGATGTTGCGCTTGAGGCGCGAGGCAATCGTGAACCACGCCACCCAGCCCTGGTCCTCGATGCCGAACTGGCGCGTGCCGTAGATGCACGACTGGCGGAAGGACGTCGCAGGGATGCCATAGATGCGTGCATAATCCAGCGTGTACTGGTCGGCCGCCCCTTTCGAGCACCCGTAGGGCGACAGGAAATCGAGGGCTTGTTGCTCATCGATGCCGTACGGCCGGTCCACATAGGCGTAGCGGCTGCCCTGAAGCGTGACCTTCGCCCCCTCGATCTTGCCGTAAACCTTGTTGGTCGACGCAAAAATGAACACCGCTTCCGGGGAGTGCTGCCGCACCGCCTCGAGGAGGTTGAAGGTGCCGAGCGCATTGATCATGAAGTCGGTGCGCGGGTCAGTGACCGAGGTCGTGACCGCAACCTGCGCGGCGAGATGGATCACCGCGTCGTAGCGGCTCTCCTTGAACACGCCTTCGACGGCGGCGCGATCGCGGATGTCGACCTGCTCGAAGTTGAAGCTGGTTCCATCCTGGAGCCAGCGCAGGTTCTGCTCGGTTCCCTCGCGGGACAGATTGTCGAGAACCGTAACCTGCCAGTTTCTATTGCCGAAGTATCGGGCCGCATTGCAGCCGACGAAGCCGGCGCCCCCCGTGATCAACACCCGCTTGCCGCGCATCTTGTCTCCTTAAATCCCACTCGGCGCACCGCCGCATACGGGGCAAGCTTTCGCTTGCCACCCGATCGACCCCGTCTCCGAGCGTCTTCCGTCCCACCACCAGTTGATTCTTAAATCTCAGCGTAATCTAGCGAACATGAACGAACGCCGAGCGTTCTTGTTCCGCATGTTGTTCGAGCGCAACGAAATAAAGCGCACGCTGTGGCGAAGCGGCAGCGGGGCGCATGGACGTCTACAAACTTCTGTGCGACGGAAAACGCGTTCACGCCCAGTTAAGCTTCTTTCTCGCAGGAGCAAAGCGGAACGCAAGCGGCGACGACTGGCAGGGAGTGCCCGTTAGATGAGAATTCTCGTCACCGGGGGAGCGGGCTTCATTGGCTCTCACCTCACCCGACGATTGCTGGCCGATGGACACGAGGTCCATGTGGTCGACAATGAATCCAACGGGTTACGCTCGGCCGTCCCGTCGGGTGCCAAGTACAAGAAGGCCGACGTCGTCCGCCCCGAAGAACTCGAATCGGTCTTCGCCGAGAAGCTCGACGCCGTCTGCCACCTGGCCGGCCAGGTCTCCATCATCCGCGCCTTCGACAACCCCGTCGGCGACCTTCGGACCAACACCGAGGGCACAGTGAATGTCGTCCAGCTTTGCGTCCGCCACAAGGTGCCACGGCTCATCTATGCAAGCTCGATGACCGCCTATGGCGATTGCGACATAGTTCCGACACCCGAGAGCCAGCCGTGCAAGCCGGACTCGTACTATGGAATCACCAAGTTCGCCGCCGAGCGTTACGTCCATGCGACGGCAGGCCGGCCCGACCTGGACTTCGACTTCCGCGTGACGTCGCTGCGCATGTTCAGCGTCTATGGACCCGGCCAGGCCCTCGACAATCCCTACCAGGGTGTCCTTGGCATCTTCATTGGCAAGCTTATCCGCGGCGAACCCATCACCATCTTCGGTGACGGCGAGCAGACGCGCGACTTCATCTATATCGGCGACATCGTCGAGGGCTGGGTCAACGCGCTGACCAACCCCAAGGCCGTCGGCGGGATCTTCAACCTCGGCAGCGGCCGCTCGACCTCGATCAACGCACTTGCCAACTATGCCGCCGCCGCATTCGGCCACAAGCCCGGCGCCTACGACATCCGCCACGCGGCGGCACGGCCCGGCGAGCAGCGGCGCGTCCAGGCCGATATCGGCCTCGCCCAGTCCGTCCTCGGCTGGCAGCCGAAGTTCACCTTCGAGCAAGGCCTCGCGGAGACCGTCCGCAGCGGCCGCGCAACAACCGGCGGCTGAGAACAACATGAAACTTCTGCTCGTGACCGCGTGCGATCCCTGGACTCGCAGCGTTTCGACCGTGCACCATTATGTTGCGGCCGGC
>VFQN01000909.1_pt1 | contig 52588 bp, 71 predicted proteins | sample 3512371 | NCBI WGS metagenome assembly VFQN01 (sample SAMN10412370, study PRJNA504923) | tailings metagenome | isolation source: Replicate 2 from Balatoc abandoned mine | place: Philippines: Itogon, Benguet | collected 2017-08-28
TCGCGTTTTGGCAGTGCGGCTCATTGCATTCGGCATGTCTCAAGTAATATACTTACAAACAATTTGTATACAAAATTTCAGCCCTGCGTTTTGGATGCTTGCACATGAAGTGAGATTTGGGCCAAAACACGCGAGCGCTTGGGGACTGTGCCCTGGTCGTGGCAATGCACGCGGAACTATCGTGGCTATGGGGATTAGGACCTCATACGCAGTAAGGCATGTCAAGGATTGTGTGATAGGAGACGTCTGCTTGTCTCGCAGGGCTTGTGATGCCGACAGCTGAGTCGCATGCCAGGGCTTGCAGAGCGCCAGGCCTCACACCAGGGCCCCGCGAGGTTCCAGAGACGCTAGAACTCATACGCTATAAGGAAATAACATGCTTCGTCATTACTGGGGTGCATGCGCCTGCGTTTGGAAGGTCATATCGAGCCGATACAGCACCTGGCGACCTCGCGTACAGTGCGAGATAGTATATCATTGAGACATAGAGGCGGTACACGACAACTGTGTGCTACTTTGCGCCGGAGCCATTAGTAACCCCGACTTTGTGCCCAGAGCCTTTGTGCCCAAGGTGCCGGGCAGGGATCGGCTTCGCGGCCAATCCCCTTCCATTCACATGCACACGTGGCAAACCGGATTGGGGCGAACAGATTCCCCTGCCAAACTGGCCCCCACGCTGCCTCCCGCATCCCCAAGCCTCCAATCTGAGTTGCTATGTATGCAATCTTGCACCTTGGGCACTGTAGTTGCGTTCCAGGGCCCTGGCCCTATGTCGATGGTGGCATGCTCGGCGGCCTGTCGCATATCCCCGCCGCTGCTGAGACTTCCACCCATTGTTCACAAGTATATGTTTCATGACAAACGTTTATATCACAGCAATCGGTGTGTATCCACGACTCCCGCTCGGAAACCACTGCATGCGAAGGGGTTTAAGCCCGCGGTGGCCCGAGAGCCATGGCAAATTGATCAAGCTTGGAGATTACCTCCGTATCCGTTTGTATGGTGCGAAAAGCCGCCGGAAACAGGCGAAACCGAGCCAATCCCGGTAGTCGGGGAGGAGGGCTGAAATGGGGGCCAAAAACCCGCATCTCGCTTTTCGGCCTGGTCACGGCATCCCCTAAAAACCGCATCCTAGGGTGCCGAGAACCCGCATCTCTGTCCGGGGAGGGCGCAAGAAACCTGCATCTCGGGCGGAGAGAACCCGCATCCTAGGGCGGGGAGAACCTGCATCCTGGGCAGGGGAAACCTGCATCCTGGGGCAGGCGAACGGGCATAAAGGACCTGCACCCCCGGGTGCCCAGAAGCTCTTCATCAGGTTGTTACATGCTCCACGCCGCAGTCCGTGTTAGTAGAAGAGTCTTAAGGATAGGAGTCGTGTAACGTTCTGCGTGCCAGCATTGTGGGTTCACTACCGGTACTAGAAGAGTGCCATAGCAACACGCCTCAATGCCAAGCGTGGCAGGCGACATTGTCGTACTGCAACCGCTGGCAACCCCCAACGTCACTCATTTGCCTTCGACATACGTTGGCCTGCCAACACAACTAGCCAGCCAGTCAGACATAAGTCGGTCGGGGCGAATCCGGCGCCAATCGGGGGTCTGGGGGCTGGATTGGGGTTTCGCTTGGATTGGGGGTCGAATCCGGATTCGACCCCCCAATCCAACCCGAATCCGTCCGCATGTGAACACGCCCTTACGTGCGTGTGTGGGACTACAGGGTAGGGGCATCCCAGTCAGGCACAAGGGGGCGTGATTGCTTCCGCGTGCAAGCTGGACCGCTTTGCGTGGGTCCGTCTGTGCATGCGCGGTCTTGCTGTACCGAACTCTATGTTGCATGGCTGGGATGATGACCCCGCTCAAGTCGTGGAAGCAGCGCCAGCTGCATGGTGCCTGTTTGCTGCATTTTCGCTTCTGTCGGTACGGTATGTGTAAGCACGGCCACTTGCTGGTACAGCTTTGGGTTGGCCCTCTTTGTGCGCAGGCCTTTGAGGTGGTGTGGCCGCAGCCCGCGCCCCCGCGCCCCAGCTACCTACCCGCCCCCACCGACCACACCGCAATCCTGTACGACAACTTTGACCAGCCCACCCTCAACTCCACCATCTGGTCAGACGTGTACAACGGTACGGCACGTCTACGGCAGAACGACAACGACACGTACGGACTGGCGGTGTACGGCAGCGGCGCCTTCGTGCTGGGCCCAGGCAGCTTCCGGCAGCTGCAGCCGTTGACCTTCCCGGCCAACTCATCATGGACCGTGTTCCAGATGTGGGCCTTCATGAGCCACCCGGCCTTCCTGGGCCCCGAAACCAGCCTGCACCTGGACTACTCGCTGGACGGCGGCGGCACGTGGCAGGCGGCGTGGTCGACGCGTCCATCCGTGGGCACGTGGCACCGTGACACGTTCAAACTGCCGTTTGAGCGCGAGACGACGGCGGTCATGCGCTTCCGGCGCCCAGACGATGGCAGCCAGTGGAACGTCGTCCTGGACAAGCTGGTGGGTTCGCCGTGGAGTGTTTACGGGTTGCTTGCCGGTGTACCGATATGGTGAATTGGTTGTTGAGGACGGTTGGGGACTGCTGTTGGGGATAGCGTCGGCCTGCGTCGGCAAAGAGTGGCAACACCTGTCTCCTGTATCATCGCCCACGTGCACAGCGTTCTGCCCTACAGCGCTACAGGGTGGGGTACCTGCCCACCACCAAGTGCACGTGTGCCATAAGGCACTGACGGCCCAACACGGCACACGGCACACCGGCAACCGCTTCCTGCAGGCCTGCTGCTTGAACCCCGCAGTCCTGAGGCTGTGACTCAGCGAAGCTACCCTGGCAGGCCCCGGCGCACCGCAGGGCTTCGCCGACGGCAGGCGCACGTCGTTCCTGCATGACCTGCAAAGATTACCCCTTGTTTCACTTACGCTGCCCCGCTGCTGTCACGCCCCGCAGAGCATGGAGGTGGTATGGCCGCAGCCCCCTGTCCCGCCCGAGTTCCGGCCGTGATGGAGTGGAGGTTGTGGCGTTGTGCCTTGTGCGTGCTGGTTGAGCGGTGGTGCATTTCGATGGAAAGTCCCTCTGCACATGGGTTGAAGGGATTTGCTACGGTACTGGTCATGAACAGATTGTGTAAGATGCCTCCTTCCTACTTTGCATATCGAGCTTACCATGTCACTTTATTATGGCCACATGGGTACTGCATGGTACCTGAATACATTGCATGGAATTGCGGTTGACTTTGTATGGGGTTGCACAGGGTTGCACTGTGCCCAATTGAAGCGTAGCTGGAGCGCTCATTAGCAGGCCCTTGCTCCTCGCATGCTTGGGCAGAGCGAGCCGTGCATGCCGGTATCCACTTCACGGCCCGGCGGAATGCCATGTCTGATGCAGTGACGCAATGTGAGCGGCTGTAAGTAAGGAAGCACTTCATGTGTGTGCGCGACGCAGAGCCCTCTGTCCGACGAAGCTTCATGCACGAGCTCCCAGAGCTCTGGGAGCTCGAGGACACTTGGCATTGCCGTGCAGCTTACACGGAAATACATGGCCGCGTGGCCCCACGCTGCGCAGGAACCTTCCGCCAACTGCTGCTCAGCTGCAGTGCACACGTAGCACCACTACTGCCAACATGCGGCAGAGACCTGAAACAATGTACGCTAGAAGGCTGCCCCTGCTAGACACTCCTACACCGCATGCTTGTCTTTGCACTCCGGCTACACCATAGGGTACATGTCTGGGATGACCCACGGCAAGCCTCCACCATGACACATGCACGGTTACCATACGCGACATACAACGCTTCCAGCTGATGTCGTAACAACCAAAGGGGCCGACGAGTCGCCGCCCCATGCAAGGGCTCCCACCAAAGCCCCGGAACCTCTTGAACCAAGCCCTCCAAACCGCCGTCACGTGTGCGTCCTATTTGTCGTGTCATGCGCTTTCAGTCGTGCCGTAGTGCCGCAGCGTATGGAGTACGGCTCATAGGGCAGCGTCAGGGTTGCAGGGATGAGGTACGGCAAATGTCGCTGATCTGCCCAGGTCAGTATGTCGGCAATAACGCCCGAGGCCCCTGCTTGAGGCTATGCCGTACAGGGTGCACAGTGCCACGTGGCGATGCAGGGCACCGCTGAGAATGCCACATTAGCCCACGAATAATGCAAAGGCTAAAGTAGCCCCCCGAAGCAGCGTTCAGGTCCGACGTTGATGTACTGACACGCTGTCCGCCAGTGCTGCAACCACTGTTGCCACGCGTCACAACCCCGGGAAACATCCCTTGCCGCAAACGTTGGCCCCGCCCAAGCTCGCGAGGCGAACCGAACGCGCATCAGCCTTCCACCCAAGTCCCAGACCTCCGATAATGCCACATAACGACACCACGACACCCCTGAGTGACACCCTCCCGGTGCCGCAGTACCCTCACCCTACCGCAATCCCCCTCCAGGCTCCGCCCCGTTCTCCGCCCCATCAGCGGTCGACGACCCATGCCCCAGACGCTCCGCCGCCGGTCCCCCAGCCGCTTCCTGCCCTCCCGCCCCAGGTCCTGCCCCAGACCAAGCACGCCCCCCGGGCAGCTCAGGCGCCCAATCCATCGCCTCCGATCCCTGCCCCCGCCCCTCTCCCTCCCCCTCCGCCTCCCCCACCTGCCCGGTGCTGCTCGGCATCTCACCGCAGCCCCTGCTGCCCCGCCCCTGTGGCCCCACCACATCTTGCCCCACACACTCCACCTGACGCGTGGCACGGGTGGCGGCGGCATCCGCTCCGCCACCGCCGTACGCAGCCACTGCCCCCTCTGTGCAGGCGCGGCCATCCCCGCTAGACGGGCCATCAGCGCTGGCCGCACATGTTGCCGCATCGCCCAACGTCCCTGCCGGCAGCAGCACAGCGGAGCTGCCGTCACTGCCGCCCCCAGGCCCGCCGCCCCCACCCCCGGCCCCACTGCTCTCCGGTACCGCTGCGCCGTCGTCCTCCCGGGGCCGCTTCTGGGCAGGGCTCTGGCCAACTGACGGATCTAGGGCGGCATGGCGTGACCGGTCCTCTGCAGCGGTTCCGGCGTCATCCGTATCCATCGCTGCAGCACCCGCCTCTGCACCTGCCTGCTGCTTGCCGCTGTCCGCCGCTGCCCCTTCCGCCGGCTGCTCCTGCCCAAGCTCGCCGCCGGCAGCCGCTGCCGGGCCGTTGTTGCCCGCCGGGCCCGCCGCCGCACCAAACGCCTCCTTGGCCAAGTCCCTCGGCGCGAGCGACGCATCATGTGCACCCGCATGCGTGTGCTGTTGCGCAGAGTGCTGCTGCTGCGGCTGCTGCACGTGATTGGCGTGCTGCACGTGCGCTCCTGCACCCTCCGCCGCAGCAGTCGGGGACCCAGACGCCCCGTGTCCCGCCCCAGACCCGTGCCCCGCCAATGCAGCGGCACCCGTGGGACTGCCGCCGGGGCTGCCACTGCCGCTGCCGCCGCCCAGCCCCGCCAGTAACCCCAGCGGCGAGCCCAGGTGGGGCGAGCCCCCAGGGCTGCCGCCCCCCGGCCGCAGCGGCACGTGTCCGTGCGCATGGGGCAGGTGGCCCACGTGCAGCCCGACGCCCACGCCCACCTTGAACGCGCCTTTGCCGCTGTCCGGCAGGCCCTCAGGCCAGTGGTCCTCCTCAATGTGCTCGGGGGTGCCGGTGTGGTTGCCGTGGTGCGGGTCGCGCGTGGTGGCGTGGTGGTGGCGCGAGGGCACGTCCAGCAGGGAGTGCGTGAAGGCGGAGCCGGAGTCGTCTGCGCCGCTTCCGGACGGCCCCGCGCCACCGTGCCCAGCGCCCTGGCTGCCGTGATGGCCGCTCGTGTAGACGGGCGAGGGGTTGACGTTGACGGGGCCCAGGGAGCTGCATATGGGCGGGGGAGGCAGCTGCGCCGGGTCCGTGGGCGCCTGCTCGCCGGTCACCATGAGGCACTTCTCGATGGCCAGCACCAGCTGTGGGACGGGAAGGGAGGGAGGAGAAAGTCCAAGGGCGTGAGGTCAGTGAGTGTGCAGCGTGGAGTTTGGGGGTGGGGTGGTGCACAAGCGGATGCATGAGGAAGTGGGGGCAAACCGTTGGGGAAGACGTCTTCCGTTCCCCATGAGCGCCCAAACAAGCTTGCGACTTTTACCAGTCAGCCTGCATGGATTACCAGCCCGCCGTACGTGATGCATTTTGTGTGTGTGTGGTAGGTGCGACACCAAGTGCGAAAGTACCCAGCATGCGGGAACTGTAATGGCTCCTGGATGGTTATGCCCAGGTCACCCGTGCCATCCCTTCCCGCCCTCCCCTCCTCCCGCCGAGCAGCATGACGAGCTGCATTTCTCCGGGCCGCAGATCCTTTTACGAATTGCAACATTGGCCTAGACATCCAGGAGGGGCTGAACATGGGCACAGACTCTCGCCCAACTCGCCTTGGGCAGCCGGGAGTATTGCCGCTTAGGCTCAAGCAGGATTTCGCACAGCCGCTGGAACGTCCATGGGGCGTCGCTGAAGGCCGAGAGTAGTGTTTTGAAGCGTTCAATGGTTTGTGAGATAGGGTCGGGCCCGGAGGGGCCCACCTCCACCTGAGTTTCGGCATCGTAGGCTGTCAACACCTGCATAGCGGCCCGGAATGCCTTACATCATCCGTATCCATGTATCAGAGGGCGAATAAGGCAAGCATGGGTGACGTTCTGCCACTGACCTGCTCCAGGACAAAGTCAACGAGGGGACGGAGGAGCGGCCATTTGTATCGGATACGCCCGGTGAGAGCCGACTCCGACAGGACTCCTCGGAGAGGGTCGGTCAGTTGACGTTGTTCCAAAGGAAGGCGGGTAAAAGCCATAAGGTCTGCCTCGCTTGCTATGGGGACGTCCGCAGACGTGCTGGCCGAGCCGATCGCTGTATCCGCTGAGCCAGCTGCAGCAGCAGGCTCCTGAACAACTGCATTCTCAGACGGTATTGGCTCTACGACAACAGCCTGGTCCTCCATTGGTCCTAAAGCGCGCCAATAGGCAAATTGTGGGGCAGTCGCGACTTGCGCGACACCTCCGTAAATTGAGCCAAGGGCCGTATGATCCTATAACAGCATTTGTCTAGTGCTCATTGTATCCACTGGGTGCAACGACCCGGAAAAAGCTATTGTGCAACTGGGCCCTTGAGCCGAAGCCTTTCTATTGCGGTAACTTCAAGAGGTAGATACGTAATTAGTAGTGTGCCTCGTCCAAGCGAAACATTGGGCTTACCGCCGCCGCGATCGGAGTCACGCTTCATTGGCACGGAAGACCATCGTCATCGCAAAAAAAACATTTACCAAAGCAGAACGTCGTATACGGAGGTGATTTTAAAGATACATGTTGTACCAGTACACCTACCCGTGCACGACTGCTCACCCCCGTGTACCTGACTGCATACCGGAGCAACGCCAATTGCCTGTCTTGCTCGTCACCTGCGATGCGTGCAAGTCTTAGGGTCCCTCCCCGGATGGACAGCCGACTTGAAACATAACCGTGCAGAGGGGGGTAACCGTGCAGGTCTACATTATGTCGTACAGGTGGCCACACAGGTAGCGTATGCATGTGGTCTTGCCAGGGTGCACAAAGCACCATGTTGAGCCCGACGAAGGGACCAGGGCACACGGACGAAAGGGCCGCGCTGGCTTGAGCAAACAGCGGCAACACAGGAGCACGTGAAAGCACTGAGACGCACCAGACCCGACGCTCTCCCGAAGGGTCCCAGATGGTCCCAGGCAGGTCCCCGGTCCCAGAACTGCAGGAACAGACGTACTGTATACTTAACGTCGATGGCTCAGGTCTCATGCCAAGTACGACGAGACAGGCTTGAAGGAACAAGCAAGTACTGCACTTAAAGAAAGCCGACCGACAGCGGACCGACGTGTCGTGCGGCATGGTGCGCGCAGACAGCACCTGCATGTGTCCCCATCCTCCCGGTCCTCTCAATTGTTTCGGCCAACACCGTATCTTGCAAAAGGAAGCCGCCCTTATCAAGTGTCCTTGACGCCTCCGGAGCTCAAGTTAGAGTGCCAGGTTAGTATTGATTTCTGTACAGCAGTCACAGCTGCCTGTACGGTATGCCGGTACCTGTTAACCACCAGTCAGTCCCATGTACATGACGTACGCTCATTTCAGCCGTCGCTCCAAGTAGCGCCCCATGCGCCGCCCAGTGCCATCTACACCCAGCTAGCTGATAATCGAGCATATAATCAAGCGCATCGCCCCGAGGAGCAGCACATAGTGACACCTGATGGGACTGCCAGCGCCCATGACATCCCAAACCCATCGGCGTGAGCCATGGCGAGCATGTAGACTCCCGGCACGAGCTCAGCTCCTGCAGACCCTGTCCTCAACGCTTATTCACAAGCACCTTTCTCCATGAATGCACATGCCATGGCAACACGCTTGCCATACTTGCACACCAGGTGCTTATGCGACACGCATGCACATGCCTAACCGCGTGCCAGCCGTGTCCGCTGCCAAGGAGCCCGCCCCGGCGCGCATGCGCAGCCTATACCCACAGCAGGCACTCAAGCCACAGCACCAGCAGGGCAACCAGCAGCCCCACCACCATGGCGGGTACCAGCCCCGAAACCACGTGGCGACAGAAACGCATCTTCACGCCCAGGTCTCGGAGCCCCAGGCCCCAACGTAGCGCGGTCAAACTTCCAGTCAGCGCCAGCCCCGGCGCAAAGTTGACCGCTGTGACTAATGCCAGATGGGCGCCGCGCCGTACGGCAGGCTCCGCAGCCACGCCCACGAGGAAGCCCGGGCGCAGCATGGCACGTGCCAATAGTACGGCAGCAAACTGGCCGGTCATGGCGACTGACACCAGGACCGACAGGCAGCCAGTCAGGAAGACGGCGGCGGCTGCGGCAGAGGCGGCGCCGGTGGTGCCGGCGGCGGCAGGTGGCGGCGGCGGGGAAGGGGAGGTGGCGGCGTGGGTGTGGGGGTGTACAAGCTCGTGGGCGGCGGGGCGCAGGGAGTCCCCGGAGGCCGCCAGCTGGTCCAGCAGGGAGGCCAGCGCGTCAAGCCAGCCGTGGACCTGGGGCAGGGGCACAGGTGAGGGTTGGGGCAGGCAGTGGCAGCCCGTGGACCCGGGGGCAGGTGCGTGGTGCACAGCTAAGGGCTGCAAGATGTTTAGGAGACACATGACAAGCAAACGTCTGCGTTTGGGGCCACATGGGGGAGCCGTGAGTAGTGAAACAAGCAGTTGGGTCAGAGCGTTTTGAGCAGGTGGTCGGGGAAATGTCCAGGAGTAGCAGTGTGGAAATACGGATTGGCACTGTACTTGGTCTTGGAGGTGTGCAGCCCTCCGCCCCCAGTGAAGGACCAGCGAGCTCTGACAGTGTTTACGGTCTCGAAACCGGAAGCTGTCACAGTGGCTCAACAAACACAGTCGAGCAGGTGCACCAAGTTGCGTACAAATGAGCTCTGCTTGCCCTTACGAAACTGGCACTGGCACAAAGAACTCCTACAGATCCAGTTCTACGACATCTTTGTCCCCGTTCAGCTGGAGCCCCACATACGCGTACTCGTGTGCAGAATCAAGAGACCAGGAGAGCAACGACACTTTAAACATCACACGTGGTGTGTCGGCCCTCACCTGCAGGCACTCCACCAGCACGAACATGGCCAACAGGTGCATGGCGGCGCCCCACGGCAGGCCCACCACCGTGCCCCAGAAGTTGATCTGCAACGAAAGCATGCAGGTGGTAGTGTGGGGCAACAGCAGCTGCGTGGGTTAAGATGCGAGGATGGCTGCTGTGATGGTCACGTCACAGGTACTAGCAGGTATGCTGCAAGCCCTGGGGCGAAGTTAACAAGTTACTGCCTGAGCTGAAAGCGGAAGGGTGCCTGGCGATATGCGGTAGCGCAAGTGCAGGTTGCCTGGATAGGAGGCGTTTCCACTGCATCACAAGACGGGAAGAGCAGGCGGTCCTATGGGCCCCCCGCCTCACGTCTGACGGACCGAGCAGCAGCAGCGCCAGCGACGGTCCTCGCCTCCACCACGCCGCCGCCGACACACCGCCGGTGCCCGCGCGGGACAGCGCATTCCGGCCCCCGCCGCTAGCCTCCCCGCCCATGCTGCCGTTGCTAACACTGGTAGAGCCAACGCCGCCGCCGCCGCCGCTGCTGCCGCCATAGCCGCAAGCGTTCCCGTACTCGCCGACTGCAAGGACATCTCCGCCCCGCCCACTGCCGTAGCCGTTGCAGCTGTCGTATGTCGTCGCCGCAGCCGTGAACGGGCTGGCGTACGGCCCCGCCACCGGCGCCCGTTGGTTCGGGTAAGGCCAGTGGCCCATGCCGTTGAAGCTCAGGTCTGCAGCAGCGCGAGGGCTGGGAGGAACCGCATGCATGGGGCTAAAGTAGGGCGACCCGGCGCCGCAGTCAGCAGACGCCAACGTCCCGCCCCGGCCTGCACAAGGCAGCGGCAGGGGCACCTGCACCCAGGAGCCCCCACTGCCTGCATGCGGCAACAGCCCGCTGCCGCTGCTACTGCTCGGCCGCCGGCTGCTGCTACTAGCCCCCGTGGCCCTGCGCTGCCACCACCTCACACCAGCGCCAAGAGACGACACCCGATGCAGCTGCACCTCCTGCTCCTGCTGCTCCCGCTGCTGCTGCTCCTGCAGCTGCTCGCACTCCACCCCGCTGGCCTCCTCCTCGATTACATCAACGCCGCTGCTGCTCAGCGCCCTCGGCCGTGGGCCCAGTAGCCGGGCCCTGTGGGGGTCGCCCCACACGCGGCCCACCCACGAGACTGCATTGCCGTACAGCCCAGCCTCGCCGCCGCCGCCACCATCAGCCGCTCGTGCCCCTGACCCCTGCCCCCCGCCCTGCCGCCGCCCCGCCCATGCGCTGACGGGCCCCAGGAGGGAGGAGAACACCCCGCCCCCGGGGCCCGCCAGTGGCAGCGGTGAGTGGGTCAGCGGTGACGCGGAGGCGCTGGCGGAGCGGCGGTGCCGCCCACGCTGACCAGCGCCGCCAGGGCCGGACTTGGCGACGGCTGCGCCGAGCAAAGCAACCTCGTCCCCAAACACGTCGCCCCCGTCATTGTCGTGCTCGGCATCGCTGTCCGCAAGGGGTAGGTTGCAGATGCTAGCCCCAGGCGTGGCCGTCGCTGCTGCACCGGCTGCTGTGACCAGGGACCCCTCAGACCCCGGCCTCGGCAGCAGGTCGGAGGGTGCACCCATCAGGAACGACGGCAGCCGCCAGCGCGACGCCCAGGCGCTGCCCACAGGCGTTGCCGCCGCCGCCGCTGCTGTCGCTGCTGCCGTTGGCGACGCACCGGAAGCAGACGCTGTGGAGGGCACTGGGGCCGACGGCGTGGACGCACGAGAGGTGCCGGAGGACCCGACCTCACAGACGGGCAATGCGCTGGTAGATAGGGCGACGGGAGGCAAAGCTGAGGGCGCAGCAATGGGTCTGTGGGTCATCGGGGGCAGTGGCGGTAGCGGTGGCAAGGCGGGAACGGGTGGTGGCCACAGCGGCGGCGGCGGCGGTGGTGGACCCCAGCCCACGGCGCTAAGCTGCAGGGTGGTGCGCTCGGTGCCGCCTGATCCGGGCACGTCGGAGGCGATGGAGGAGCTGGCGGTGGGGGCGTGTGGGTGGAGGGGGGACGAGCTGGTGGGGACTGCACAGCGGGCAGGGTGCGGCGTAGACGGCAAGCTGTGGTGGGTGGTAGGGAGCAAGCTGGAGGCAGCACTGGCAGCAGCTGCCGCGGTGACATAGCCAGGCTGTGACGAGGGCGAGGTGGGTGTGGGTTGTGTGCTTTGGGGCGATGGCTGTGGGAACGAGGGTGGTACGAGGAGCGCGGTGGCTGAGTCAACGTCCGCGCTGAGGTGCTGCTGTAGGGAGGTTGAAGTGGAGAAAAGTGCGGCCGGCGCAGCGTTGTCGGGCGTCGCGTGCGCCGCCGCTGGCGAGGTGCCGGTCACAAGCGGGTGCGTGCCTGGTGCCACGTGTGGTCCAGCAGACTGCGCAGCCCAAGGATCTGCAGTGGCGGTTGAGACGGAGCCATCCCAGCCTAGTCCCGACATGGCGCCGACGGCAGCGAACGCACTCGAGGTCGTCAGCGGGCAACCGCTACCGACCATACCGCCACAGCCGCCGGCATCTGCAGCAGTGGCGGCGTACTCCGGCGGCACACCTCCGCCGAAACTGATGCTGCCGCGAGGGCGGTAACCGTCGCCAACCTCAACGGCTAAGAGGGAAGGCACCGACGGCAGCGGCAGCAACACAGACGCTGGTATGAACGGCACGCCCGGGGCACAGCCGTCCGTGGCCCCTTCTGGAACGGAGACACCTTGTCCTGCGGCAACCGGCCCCCGTACGCTCTCGGTTGCCAGGAGCCCTGCCGCCGCCAACGCGGCTTGGTACATGGGGTCCGACGAGGCGGCGGCGGCGGCGGCAGCGGCGCCGTCTCTAACGCCCACGCCGCCTGCTACCGCCGTGCCATTCGCGCTCGTCCACGGTGTGCTGCAGTTCATCCACACGGGCCGCATGACGGAGTGGGCAGGGTGCGTTCCGTACCCAGTTTGGGCACCTAGACGTGCATCCCCGGCGACACTATGCATCAGGCCACCCAAGCCGCAGCCGGCACTTGGGCCAGCAAGGGCGGGTATGAGGGCCGGCCCGGAGCCGCTGGCACCTGCGGCGCTGTCGAGGCCGCTGGAGCCCTGCAGCAGGAGCAGCTGCCGAGCGCCGCTGGCGGCGGCCGCCCACCACTCCGCTGTGTCAGGCGCGCGAGAGGTGCCCTGCGTCAGCAGCTGCCGTAGCTCGGTCGTCGGTGGCGGCACCGCCGCCGCTGTTGAGCCGCCGTCACCGCTGTCTGACCGGCAATGAGACGCAACGGGGCCACATGGCCACGTCCCACCTACGCCGCCGCCGCCACCCCTCCCGACCCGTACAATGCTGACGCCTGCATCGGCATCCACCGTCGCCAGGTCCGACAGCTCCACTGCAGATGACACCGCACCCCCGCCGGTACCAAGTCCCCGCCCCAATGGTGACCCGCCCCCCAGCGGCTCGCTGCGCCAAGGGCCCAGCCTCCACTGCCACTTGCGCGCAAACAGGCCACCGCCGCCGCTGGCTGGGGTGGCGACGGCCGAGACCGGCGTCGTTGGTACGGCGCGCGGCGTCGGCGTCCCGGGGATGTTGGGGCTTCCCAACGCGGGACCGACCCCGCCGGTTAAACTTCCAAGCGAACCCGGCATTCCAGTGGAAGACAGGCGCCGGTTGAAGAAGCCCCCACCGCTGCCGCCGCCACTGCCCGAGACCCGCCGGCCGCCAACGGACACACGCCCTAGTCCCACGGCGGCGGCGCCGCTGCTGGAGAGCCGCCGCCGGCCGCTGTTGGACCAGCGGCGGCCGATGCCGCCGCCGCCGCTGCCGCCGTTGGCCTCCGCCAGGCCGCCGCTGCTACCGCTGCGGTGCAGCCGGCCTGTCCAACGCGTCAACGGCGACCCTGCCGACGGCTGCGAATGCAACGGCGGCAGCCCCACGGATGCGCGGCCGTCGCCGCCACCGCTGGGCCGAAAGAACGACGCCACGGCGGCGAGGACCCCGCCGCCGCCGCCACCGCCGTCAGCGCCGCCCGCCTGCTGATCCTCAGCGGCGGCCTCGCCGCCTCCGCTGCCGCCAGGCTTGTACGACAGCACCAGGTCCGCCAGGTCTTCGTCCGACAGCGTACGATAGATGCCCTGGGGTGGCAGATGTTGCAACAAAGCAGCAAGCAGAAGGAGTGAAAAGGTGCAGGTCGGGCTTGCAAGGTACCGCGGGGGCCCAGGTCCCAGGCGGGTGCCGCAGGAATGTCAAGCTGCACTCCTTGCAGAGTACGTCACGACAGTACCGCCTCCATATGCACGCCACACGCACGCTCTTCGACAGCTGCTGCACCTGCCGCCTTCCAAGCTTGTTCGGGCAAGTGCCCAACCCAGCGCCACATGCGCTGTTAGCCACCTACGTGCTTGGCCATCTCCTCCCGCAGCTTGCGCCGCCGCTCGTACGCGCCGCGCCGCCCGATGCTGCCGCGCAGCTGCTGCGGGCCGCTCAGCGCCGCAAAGTTGTACAGCGCGCAGAAGGCCGCGAACACCAGCGCCACCGCCCAGGGGCTCCACCTGAGGGCCGGCGCCGCCGCCATCAGCAGCACGCAGCCCAGCAGGGCCGCAGAGCCGAACGCAGCGCCCACCTGCAGTACAGCAGTGTCGCACAGGAGGGGTATGAACCACCCGATGCAGTCGTTGAGAATCCATAGTACGTGTTGGACCGACGTGCTACCACACGCGCACAGGACGTCCACAGGCACCCCGCGACACGCAGCCCCAGGCCGTTGCGGCCAAATCCTTTTGGAACAGCGGCCATGCGCACTTCATTCATTTGTAGTTCCCCGCCTGCACACCTGGTCGTGTAGCACGAGCTCCGAGTCAGGGACAGTGCAGTACGGCACACGGCCCGACCATGCGGCCAGGCCCTAGTGGCCAAGCAGGTAAGATTACCCTGTCAGTGGTACGTCGCTGCGCACCTGGTCGTGCAGCACGAGCCCAGGGTCGGGGTACGGCGCCTGCTGCGGGGCGGGCGGCGGCCGGGGCCGGGCGCCCAGCAGTCTGGCCGCCTCGCCCTCCGCCTCCCCGTCAGCACCGCCTTCCCATGAGGCTGCTTTGTCGAACGTAACTGAGGCTACTCCGCCTGCGAAGGCCCCGGCACTGCCTGCAGCACTAGCACCTGCAGCGCCAGAAGGTGCGCCAGCCGGCAACACGGACAGACCGTGTCGCTGCGACTGCTGCTCCTGTTGCTGCTGATCCCGCCGCAGTCTGCCCCGCCGCTGCTTCCCTTCCTGGCGCCGCTGCTGCAGGAGCAGCAGCCCGAAGACGACCATAGCAGAAGCTGTCAAAGGGGGAGAGGTGTATGGGTCACAAAGGCGACTCTGCATCCCTAAGGCATACCCAGTAAAAGCTTTTCATGGCCGTGCGGTGCTCTCCATGTACTCAGTCGCTGGAGCACCAGGCCAAAATCCAGTCGGCCTTTGCCCGCGAGCCAAGCGCCCCCTGGAACCGCCCTCTCACCAAACGTGGGCGCCAGCATCCATCCACAGAAGCGCAGGAGGGAGAGGTGGAACGCCTGGGAGGTGACGATGTTGATGCCGCTCGCCACGGGCAGCAGCATGCCGCCAAGGGAGGCAGCGGCCAGGTGCACGCACATGAGCGCCATGTGCTCCATGTTGGCTGCCCCGGCGGAGTACACCATGATGGGTGTCAACGTGACCAGCGCCACCTCGGCGCACGTGAGAGCGCTGACCAGGCTGGAGAGCAGGAAGAAGCAGGCTAGCAGCAGCTGGGGCCTGCCCACCGTGCGCTTGGCCACGTGCAGTGCGGCCCATGCGTACAGGCCGGTCGCCTCGCACGTTACCGAGATGTAAGCAACTGGTGGGAGATGCGGCGACGGCCGTTTCAAGGGGTTGTTCCGTAAGGGCGTGCAAGGCGGGAGGCGTGGCACGGGGCAGGGACCTCGGCACGGACCGTGGGTAAGGAGGTAGGGCAACGCGACTTACCCGAGACGAGCTGGATTGCGATTGCATAGGGCCGTAGGCCCTGCTCGCCGATGAGGGCTCTACCGAGATCCTTAATGTGCAGAGCGCGGAAGACGAGGAGCACCAGCACAGCCATCCATGGGACTGTCTCGCTTCCCAGGCTGAAAGTCCAGCTGAGGCATGGGATTCGCAGCCTGATTCCTTTGGTTGACAGTCCATAGGTCCCAACAATAGTAACCAAAAACACGAATATGCTAAAGGCCTCATGAAAGGCGCTCGTCATGGGCGCCTATTCTGCATTCCGCAAGGTAAGTCGACGAGTTGGCAACAAAGCAGCTATTGTGTTTTATAAGCTTGTCTTTGTAACCTTCTGAGCATTGCCAACGGAACATTGCAGGTGAACGCCACGAGAGGTAGGAAACGCGGAAAGTTGACTTGTAAACAGGGTTCACATGTACATGGCTGGCATGCGGTGGACAAATGTATCGGAGCAGGTTTACAGTTGATGTGATCAGGCGAAACGACATTTGCATGCGGGCTGTACATCGAAGGTGAACAGCAGAACAGGCCCCCACACCCCCCCACACCCCAGCCTGATCCCGCCAGGTCCCACCTGGTCCCTTGTGCGTGTCGACCCTTCTTGGGGGCTGAGCCCCCCGCGCGAAGCGCTTTTTGGGCTTTGGCCTCCCTAGGTTACCCGTGGTCAACCCGGTCTCACCCGCGGCGGGCTGCTGGTCCAAAATTGGGGTAACTTCAAACCCACCGGGAGGAGTTGCGGGGCAGCTGTCTAGGGATTTCCTGCATACCAACGGATTCCTCTCCATGTCTTCTTCCCATTGCAAGGGTCGGGAATCCCATCCACGTGTCCCGCCGCTGCCGTACAGCCAATCAGCCATGTCGTGCAAGGGGTATCAGCACACACGAAGGCCCCTGGATACCGTCATTGCCGTCTGTTGCCTTCCCTACTCCCTAGTAGTCACCTCTGGCTGGTTGTGCCGTACACGCAAGGAGTAAGGGTAAAGGCGTTCCTGAACGAAACGCCGTGTACGCACTCAACATGCGGTACGTTCCTATACATATGACACCTGTCGGGACTCCCACTACTCATGACGCACTGCTTCATGCCGTACGTCCAAGTCTTGGGTGTGGAGGACAGGGGAGGTCTGAGCGACCTTCTGTAAAGCTGATCAGGGATCTGTGCGGTTTGGGTGGAAGAGTGTGTCATTGGACAGATGAGGGTAGGAGGGGTTGCAATCTGTTGGGCGCTGGCTCCCCTGGTGTCCACTTCACAGAGCATGCAAGCTGCCCATGTGCATGTACAGTGAAGAGCTCTAGCATCACTCTGACGTAGCCTATGCAGCGGTACGCAATTCAATTGGTAGACCGTGTAATGAGCAACACGATGCCGCATCCGTACTCCCTGTGCCGCTGGTTGCCTGGTGCGTGGTGGCCCGTCACAAGGACGAAGCAAGGGAGGCCCCCGACCCCAACTTCTAAGGCCGTACACAGCGCAAAGGTGAAGCCCTTGTCATGTGCTCCGAAGGCCCACGTTGTCTCCAATCGGTGATGGCCTCACTCTCTGCTCTAAAGGACCGTGGCCATGGCCCCTCGGAGGGACGCAGCAAGCGCTTCTCGCCGGCGTGGCCCAAACCTACAGGAGCTGCTGCGCTATGCCAACAGTGCGCTGCAGCAGGAAACAACACAAATTGGGACAGTTGTTGCCTCAGGGTCCTCTGTTACCGCGCCAACTATAATTGTGGACAAGCTCCTGGCTCACTCTCGCATCTCGAAGGAACAAGCTGAAGCGCTGTGGACGGAGCCCAGCTATGACACCGCAACATTCCTGGCCCTCTTCTCTTTTGCGCAGCGCCGGTCCAGCCCGTTCACCCGGGGGGACAACGCCGAAGCTGCTTATGCCAGCATACGCAGCAACGTACAAGCTCAGCTCAATACTTTATCCTCAGAACCAGAGCTCTGGCAGCAGGTGGTCTGCGAGGTGGTGGGCCCCGCACTGCTCAGGATGGGCGCCCTTGAATGCTATTCCCGCCTTTTGGCGACAGCTGCCCAGCAGGCCCAGCCGGCAGCAGCTGCAGTGGTGACCATACCAACTGCATGTCCAAATGCTCAGGCGGGGCAGGGACGGACTGAGGCGGTTGGAGCGGGGCCTTCCGGTGAGGACCAGCTGCGGCAGGGGGTTCAGCAGCGAGGGCCCAAACCCCGGCCGCCAGACCTGCAGCAGTTGCAAAGCCTACTTTGTGAGGTTTTGGACTGCATCGCGGTGCTGGGCGCTGCGACGGTAGACCTGGGGCCCATGACCCGCAGGGGACGCGCAGCTAGCAGCAGCAGCAGCAACAGCAACCTCATGGAGTCTGTCCCCGCCCACGTGCAGTCCTCCTGGGTTCTGGAGCACTGGGCGCGGGCGCTGCTGCTCGGCACGGCACCCGCCCTGGCGGGCGGGGACGACACCCGCGCACGCGACGCGACCGCGGTGCAGACCAACCTGGTGCGCAAGCTGTGCCTCCTGCACCGCTTCGTGCGCCTCGAATGGGTGGACTTCCTGCGCCGCCCCTGGGGCTGCACCCTGGCTTTCCTCGACGTGGCGCGCCTGTGCACCGCCCTGGACGGGGGCGGCGTGTTCGGGCTGCCCCGGCCGGCCACTCCGGTGCTGGCGGCGTGCACCACACCGGAGCAGGTGTTCCTGGTGCGGGCTGACAACGCGACGCAGGAGGGCGACGGCGAGATGATAGCGGCGGGCAAGGCCGCGAGCCTGACGGCGGTGGTGTCCACCCTGGAGGCCTGGACGGCGCTGCTGCTGGAGGGGATGCAGGGGGGGCCGGCGGGGCAGGTGGACAGGGGGGAGCAGGGGGCAGGGCAAGGGGAGGCGGCAGCGGGGGTGGGCGCAGGGGCCGGGGCTGCGGCGGCCCCGGCGGGGCAGGGTGGGAATGCAGGGAGGTCGGGTGGAAGGGAGGAAGCAGGGGTCGCGGGGCTGCCTTGGGCAGCAGTGATGGTACGCTCTCGCAGCAGCCTGCTGCCGCTGGACCGTGCCGCGACGGTGACGCTGTGCCTGCGGCTGGCCAGGGGAGTGCTGGCGCGCTGGGGGCAGCGGCTCAGGGACGTGCAGCTGCATGGGGACGGGAGCAGCAGCAGCAGCGGTGTGGGGAGTGTCAAGGTCGGGCCGGTGCTGCCCAGACTGCGCAGCTACTCAGTGCTGTGGCACGCCCTGGCGTGTGCCCGACTGGCGCTGCTGCCGGACGTGTGGGGCAGGGAGGAGGTGCGGGGACGTGCGCGGGTGCAGCTGCGGGAGTGGTGGGAGACGTACGTGGCGGCGGCGCAGCACCCGGAGGCGCTGCTGGTGGGGGTGGCGGAGCAGGCTGCGTTTCCGAACTGGATGTCGGGCCACCAGGGTGGGTATACAGGGCAGTTGGTGTTGATGAGGGCTGGTTTTGGGCATCGCAATACTGCTTGGATTTGTCAGTAGTCCGAAGGGGCCCGAAGGGGCCGGAAGACAGGTGCGCTGCGCTACCGATGAGCGTTTCAGCAGGGTCCTGTCTCATCCCGTTGTGGGGGCTGCAAGGGCGGTACGCTCCGTCTACGCAGCGGTAGCTTTGCCAGTGACCTGCTGTTGCCCCGTCCTAGCAACACTCCGCGAACGTGTCGCACCGCCTCGGCCCCGTTCCCCATGCCCCGTGCCCAGGCGTCTCCGCCCGACCCTCCGCCGACGTGGCCGCGGCCCTCAAGGCGGGCCTGCTGCCGTGCATGGCCCTGCAGGCCCGCCGCATGGGCGCCAGCCAGGGCCGCCACGACAGCGGGTCCCTGTGGTGCTGCCCTGACGACTTCGCCGGCTTCCTCACCCACTGGCCGGAGGTGTGGCTGCACGGCCCGCTGGAGCAGGTGGGCGAGCTGGTTTCGGAGCTGGGCCGGCGGCTGCGCCTGGCGGTGGAGGAGCTTGGGGCGGCGTTCGAGAAGGGCGGGAGGGCGGGGGGTTGGGGAGGCCGCAGGAGCCTGGCTTGGCTGGCGATGGTGGTGCACGAGGTGTGTGTGTTCGCGCGCCACTGCGCCAAGGACCTGGTCGCCCAGGTGGCCAAGGGGGTGTACCCACACGGCGTGGGGCTGGACAGCTGGGCGTGCGGCGCCGCAGCGGGGGCGGGGGCGGGAAGCGGGGCGGGAAGGGAGGCGGGAGGGGCAGCTGGGGCTGGTGGTGGGGTGGCAGGGGCTGCAGCAGGGACGGGACAGGGGGCGGCGGGGGCGGGGGTTGGGGCAGCGGGAGAGGGTGATGGCGCAGGTGGGTCGGGGGCAAGGGCGGGGGTCGAAGGGACGGAGCAGGCGGGGTCCTTGGGGCTCGAGGGCAGGGCGGAGCCTCCGCAGCTGTTTGCGGTGCGTTCCTCGATCGCGCTGGCTGAGCTGGCGCCTGCCCTGTCGCGCGCCGCGGTGGTGTGCGCGGAGATGGCGGGAATGAGGAAGCAGCGGGAGGAGTGGAGGCAGCTCCGGGCGCAAATTGTGGCGGCGGCGGGGCCCGGCGCCGATGCTTATGCCGGGGACCCGCTGCAGGATGTGTTCGATGATGGCGTGGCATGCTGCATCCTGGCCTTGTTCTGTGCGAGCCTGCTGGTGGCTATGCACTGCGGGGCGGTCGTGGGGTGCGGCAAGGAGCGGGCTGCTGGCGAGCCCGGCAAGAGCAGCGACGGAGCGGTGGGCGGGGCGGTCGACACGCCGTGGAGGCAGCTGCTGCTGCGGGAGGTGCGGCTGATGGAGCTGCTGGGGGCTGCGGTGCAGCTTCACGAAGAGGCGCAGGCGGCGGTGCTGGCGGCGCTAGCCGCAGGAGCGAGCTCGCGTGGCGGCGGTCTAGGTCAGAAGGAATTGAAGAGCCTGCATGCGCTTGAAGACATGTTGCAGCGAGTGGTGGTCATGGCAGCGACCGCCTTCCCGGCCGAGTTCCGGGCTGCGGTGAAAGGCGGCGGGGGCGGCGGGGGCGGCGCGACAGGGGCCACAGGCGGTGTCCAGGGAGCCGGCAGCGGCAGCGGGCGGCGCGACGCTGCGCCCTGCATCTCCCTGCCCCACCTCATGACCTTCTTGGCGTCGTGCGGGAATGAGCAGATGGGGGTGGCGGTGGGTAGCGTGCTGAGTGGCACGACGCTTGGCGAGCGGGAGGCGTGGCGGATTGTGATCCTGTACCTGGAGACGCTGCTGGAGGCGTCCAGGGATGTCGAGGGTACGCTGCGGCTCCTGCTACCGCCGGCGGAGGCGCGCGCGGCCGTCGCGGCGGCGGCGGCGGCGGCGGCGGCGGCGGCCCGCGCGCCGCCGGTGTGAGCGAACGGGCGGCGCGGGCGGAGCCGCGGCCCACGTTGGGCTGTACGGCTGCCACTGCCCGTGGAGGTGCCCTTGCAGCCATGGCATCTGCTGCTGCACTGGCGCTGCTGCACTGGCTGCGGGTGATGGACATGATGGTCGCCGGCGGCGGCGACGGAGTGTGAGCGGGTTGGGGTTTTCGGTGGACGGGTGGAGGTGTATCAGCTACGGGACATATCGCTTTGGGAAGGATGATGCAGGAAGGACTACGGTGTGGGCGCGGGTGTGAAGGAAGCGGCAGCAGGCACCAACTTGGCTGCACACGCAGTGGTGTCTGGGGCGGATGCCTAACAAGGACTTCGTCTTGTTCCATACTGGTGTAACTGTACGGCAGGTCTATGATCCTGCAGTTGCTGTGTTGGGCACGTGCTTCAACCACATGGCATGCACTCGCTAGAATGGGTTGTAGAGGAGTTTGACCGACGCATCATGTGCAGACCTGTCAGGGTGTAGTAAAATGTGTTGCAAGAACAACAAAGCATGTGTCTAGTTAGGATGACTGCCAGGGTGTGCGTCATGACGGTTGGGGCGACAGGGGATTGGGGGTTGTTGGTGGGGTAGGACAGGCACATGTCCGTTTTATTCACGACCCTGCAGCTAGCGCTTGCTGGCCTTGTAGGGCCTGGCAGTCCACGTGTCCGAGAGCAGCTACCCTAAGGGCGAGCACTCGCCTGCACTCGTGCACCTCAGGCCGCCAGGCGGCTCCTCTGGTGGCTGCAGCTTCCCTAGCCGCGTTACAGCAGATGAGCCTTCTTGTAATACGCTGTGTCGGCAACGTGCATGTTCCGTACTGCGGAGGAATAGTTGAAGAGGGTAAATGTATAGCGTATGCAGTTGCGGGATTCGGGATACATAACCCGAACACAGACAAGATCATTAGTTTCAGAGGAAGCAGGATAGCTCTTACCGAGGTTACTGGACATGTCACCTTAGAGGAGGCCGCATCATGCGACCCAGGGACGCGCCGTAAGGACGCGCTGACTGCAGGCTGATGCTGAGCTAAGCTGCTGATGCTACCATACCGACTGTGTCGGTTCGCCCCCCGGCGCGCGCCAGACCAGACCAGTGCGTGCACACGCGGCGTGGGTGCAATGTTTACCTGCAAACAAGGGGGTAAATGTATGAGGTCCTTGGCAGTTGGCGCGACCCTGTCACTCGTGCTTTCGTCGTCAGACTGTGGAACCGGGCTGTCGCCGCTCAGTAAACATACAGAAGCGTTCGTGGCGGTACGCACTAAACGACGAGCTGGCTGTCATGGCTGGTCAGCAGCACAGCTGCGTGGGTAAGAGGCGAACGGGCATCACGCATCGAATGAAACCGACTGGTCCGAGGACCGGGGTGACCCACGGGACGGTGTCGATACTGGCGCTTGCCAACCGCCACGCCTGTCAGATGTAAGACGCTATCTAGAATATGTTGAGCACGTTCCTGCAGAAACTCTTTGCCGATAGTAATCGTCTCACCGGCTTACTCCCTTTATCTCAACCGTCCTTGGACGGGCGCGCCCTGATGAGGTCCACAGCTCCTAGGGTTACGCACCGACACCTCGCAGCCACCACTTTATCTACCTACCCTGCTTTTCACTTTACACCCAACAGTCCTGGCATCCGCTTCCAGCGGACCCAATCGATCATCTCCCAAACCCTTTTGCCGCTGCGAATTGCTGCCACGCAAGCCGCTCGCGCGGCAAAGCCCAAGCCTCCATGGCTTACCATGAAGCCTCCTCTGCGAGGCGGCCCCTTTACAGGACCTCTCTCCTGCTCCTAGCTTCAGCAGCGGCGCTGCTCCTAGTGGGCCCCGGCGGGGCCTCGGCCGCGGCCTGCTACCGCGCGCTGCCCCGCGCCGCCTTCCCTCACTGCCAGCTGCTGTCCCCCACCTACGCGCTCCACTGGCGGGTGGACAGCGATCTGGCGGGCGGCAACATCACACTGGGGCTGGACGCGGACACGGGAGGTGGGTCGCGCGGCTTGGGCTACGGTGGTGCAGGATGGTGACCGATGGGGCATTTCGTGGGGGTTTGGGGCTGGACGCGGACACGGGAGCGAGGTGGGTGCGCAGGGGAGTGCCCGTCGCCGTCACTGGGGGACACAGGGGGCACTACGTGATGTGGCCTTGTCTTTTGGGAACAGGGCGCAACAAGAGAACAGGGCGCAACAGGTCAAGTGCCCAAGGACTGGCTGCGTACTTGGGTGGGCTGGGGCGGCTCGTGCGCTGCATGATACTGTACACTGGAGTGCTGCCGGGTGCCGACTGAACACCCGTACCTGCTGGTCCCCGTACAACTGCACACCCCGCCCCCAGGCTACCCTGACTCCTGGCTGGCCATCGCGCTCAGCGATGCGGGCGGCATGCACGGCGCCGACATGATGGCCGTGGTGGGCGGTACGACAGGTACGACAGCCGCGGGCGGTACGGCGGCGGCGGCCACCGACGGCGGTGCGAAGTGGCGGGCGCTGGACCTGCATTCGCTGGACTTTGTACGGCCGCAGATGGACGACCAGCAGGTGAGGGGACGGGTGGGCCATGGCCCGATGGGCGGGCGCCACCAGTCGGCGTGGCGGGTTTTGTGAGGGACGGCAGAAGTGGATGGGGCCAAGTCCTGATCCGACAGCGTGACGCAGCAAGTACGGCGGTAGCCAACAAGGGGACGTGTGCTTCTTGGACACGTGTTTAAGAACCGCTTGCCTTGCCGCCGAGAACTGCTGACGTGCACGATATTCTTCCGTTTGCTCCTCGTCAGGACGTGTCCCTGGTGGGCACCCCCGTCAGCGGCGACAACACCACGGTGGCGGTCATCACCCGGAAGCTGCGCACCTGCGACGTGTGGGACAAGGCTATCCAGGTGCGGGCACGCGTGGTGTGGGTGAACGGCCCTTGAGGTGTGGATGCTAGCAATTAGTTGCGACGTGCGGGGTAACATGCAGGTGCTTGGCCCCACTCGCTGTCCCTCCTCCTGCGCTCCATCCGCCATCAGCCGCCACGAGCAGCACCTGACACGTGGCCCCCAGCCCACCATCCACCTACCTACAAGTCACCTCCCGGACGTAACCGTCCTGCCTCAAGCCAAGCCTTGCAAGCCAACAGCCTACGGTGTGCTGGATTACTCATTCATTTCGCATCCCTGCCTCACGCCCTGCCGGCTGCCAACCGCGCTGCACGCCACCGTGCCCTCAGATCGGCGTGCCCCAGGCTGTGAGCTGGGCGTACGGCCGCCGCTGGCCCACCAAGCATCTGGCCAGGGGGGACAGCGCCGTGTTCTTCGTGCCCGAGGCGGACCGCCTGTGGGGCGTGGGGGGCGCCAACGCAACCAACGCAACCGCCGCCAACGCAACCGCCGCCAACGGTGCGGGGAAAGCGGTACACTGTGACACGGCGTGTGACTGGAAATGGGGCAAAGGCATACGTGGTTCGGCCAGCAGCAGCACGTGCTCCTCGCTCATACCTCACAGTACGTCTGGGACGCTGCAGACATGGCTGTGCTCTTTGGCGTATAGGCCCGTGTAGGTGCGAACGTAGTTGTTGGCAAAGCAGTTTGTGGCCTGAGTTGCATGCTCCGTGCTGAGGCACTACACCCTCCCTCCCTCGCTGTGCCGCCGTCGTCCTGCCAGGAGCCTCGACACCGCGCGTGACCGGGGCGTCGGGCCCGGCGGCGGCGGCGCAGAGCCAGCAGCAGCAGCAGCAGCAGCAGGACGGCGCAGGCGCCATCGGCTCCATCAGCCGCGAGGCCATGCAGCGCCTCTTCTCATCGGCCGCCCCCTCCACAACCAACACAACCACCACAACCGCAACCGCAACCACTAGCAACGGCGTCCTCAACGCCACCAACGCGCCCATGGGCGAGGACGTAGATGGCGGCGGTGATGGCGAGGGGGTGTTCATCGGCGGCGCCGCCGGCGGCGCGGCCCCGACGGGTGGTGCTGGTGGTGGTGCGGATGCGGGTGTGCGGGAGCTGGAGGTGGTCATGCCCAACATCACGGTGCCCGACAACGCCACCACCAACTACATGTGCATACGCATGACGCTGCCGCACGACCGCAAGTACCACATCGTGGGGTGAGGGGGGGGGGATCAGGGGGTCCGCAGCAGCTGTAGAAGGAAGGAGGAGGACGGAGCGACGCGGCATGAGTGCTGTTGGAGACGGGCGTTGTCGTATCTGGTGTGCGGGAAGCAGCAAAACCTGCATATTCAAATCGTAGGGGAGTGGTCAAGGGGAACAGAGCGCCAATAACGCGAGTAAGAACAAGTGTTCGTAATAGTACGGGGGAAGCGGGAGGGCAGAAGAGCGAGTGTATGGGGCATCAGGTAGGGCTGGGGTGGCGTTGGGAGGGACCAGGAACAATTGAAGGTTGATACCGGTACATGGTAGGGTTAGCAGGGCACCGAAAAAGGTCGTATGGTCGAGGTTTCTGGTTCAAGTTTTGGGGCAGAGGACGGACCTGCTGTGGGTACGACGCACCCACGTGCTTGTGACGGACCGCGTGCGGCGACAGCGCTGCCCGGCCAGGGCTCGGCGTTACCACTTTGAGCCCCTGCCCCTACCCCGCCACACCCCTACCCGCTCGCTCCGACCACCACACGGTGCCCCTCCCTCGCTGCCCCTCCCGCCAGGGACCGCGCCATCGTCCAGTCGCCGCTCATCCACCACATCATCCTGTTCGCTTGCGACAGCTCCAAGGCGGCGGCGCAGATCCCCGACGGCCAGCTGTACGGCTGCCTCGGAATCGGGGGCGGGCCCGGCTGCAACACCTTCTATGTTGGTGAGTATAGAGCAAAACCATCTTGACTAGCGGCCAGGTAAATACGGTCACCGGTGGACACGGGCATCGTGGCTACCATCGACGGTACGTCGATAACGCGGAGGGACTCCCTTGGACCGCCACAGGCGGCAGCAGGATGAGCATGCAAGGTCTTCAAACCGCTCTCGCCAGCATTCTGTGCGCCCTGCACGCAATATAGCGTGCGCTTGGGTACCGGAGGAAGCCTCTACATCCCTTGGTCAACAAGTGCTTGCCCGTCGTCGCCCCGCAGGCTGGGCCCCGGGCACCATGGGCGGCGCCCTGCCCCCCACCGTGGGGCTGCCTATGGGGGAGAGCGACAGCACGCACTTCGCGCTGCAGGTGGGGTGGCTTAATGCTGTGTAACGGTGGTGCAACACCCCACCCGCAAGGCGGCGCTACGGTACCCACTGCCTGCACGCGCTGCACGTCATCAGTTGCGTCTTCAGTGGATGTGTACAACAGTACAGCAGCTTCCCTTGCCTATGCCACGTCTTCATTGCAACATCACACGGCGCCCTAGTCGTTGCACAGGGACGTGATGATGCAGGGATGCTCGTCCATCTCCCGGCGTGCCGTACCGAGATGCCGTACGCGCTGCGCAAGTTCGTTGCGACCTGCAAGCCGTACACGTGCCATGCCCCTCAGTGCATCCTTCCCCACCTCCCTCACTCACCCCAGGTCCACTATGAAAACCTCGACCGCCTGTCGGGCATAGTGGACGCGTCAGGGTTCAAGGTAAGCACCCTGGACCAGCCCTGAACAATCTACCCATGCCTGCATCAGCCCGTGTGCCAACTCATACCTGCTGGTCATGTTCTGTTCAGGAAACTATGCTGGCCGTTTTACGGCCCCTGCGCTGCTTCATATGCGTGCAGATCCGGTACACGCCCAACCTGCGGCAGTACGACGCCGGGGTGCTGACCCTGGGCCAGCAGGCCATCGCCATCCCGCCTGGCGAGCCCACCTTCGCCCTGCAGCCGAATGTGAGTGTGTTAGGGGGGCTGGTACAAGCCTTCACGGCAAGAGGGATTTAGGATGTGCGCAAGGTCGATTGCCATCCGTGCTGCCATGCCATGCCGGACGTAGGAAGCAGCAACGGCATACCGGGTGTGTAGACCGCTGCGACGCACGTATTTAAACTGCGCTCTAACTCGTTACATGCCCTCGCATATGGTACCCGGGTACCGTTGAGTCCTGCTTCCCGAACCCCCCCTTCCCCGTGTGAAGCTGAACCACCTTGCCATGATTGCCGCGCTGCCGGCCGTGTTAAGGACTGCAGCACGGTCTGTCAGCATTGCATGTGCCTCAACCCCTCGTGCACCCGCTCATCGGGCATAGTCAACCCGACCGCCTTACTGCCATGCATGCACGCCTTGTGGGGTACTGCACTCATGCCCACATGACGCACCCACACGCAGGTGTGCCCCTCCACCTGCACCGCCAAGCTGGACACCCCCCTGCGCCTGCTCAGCAGCACACTGCACGCGCACACCCTGGGCAGGACCATCGTCACGCAGGTGCGTGCGTGTGCATGTGCACTACGTGGCTGGGAGTGAAGGCAGGGATTGTCGATGCTTGTTAGGCTAGGCGCACACCCCTGCATTAGATGCTAACCCCAGCAGCACCCATATCCTGGCCTGCCCTGTGTCAGCACGGCGTTGACCGCTGTTCTTTTGCGTTCTTGTCGTACCTGTCTGTCGCACATCAGCCATGGTGCAGCGGAATTTAGTTCCGGTCTTCAGTTAACAGGCGGCGTGCGCCATACCATATCAGCCATGCCCAACGCACGCTAACGCTGACACCTTTGCCTCTGGGCTCCACCACAATTACTCCTTTAACTCACTCCCCCACAGCACAGCACGTGTTGGTTTCCAGTGCACTGAGTATTGATGCCCTGCGGATTACCCCACAGCACATCCGCGACGGCGTGGAGCTGCCGCCCATCGGCGCCCGCCAGTTCTACGACTTCAACTACCAGTCGCCCGACCCCGTACCGCTGGACAGCTCTGTACTGCTGCCGGGTGACGTACTGATCACCACGTGTTCGTACGACTCCACCTCGCGGGCCAACCTCACCACGTGGGTAGCCTAGACATTCTTGTGCTCCTTTGGGTACAGCTCTGAGATGGGTGCTTATCACACATACCCGTACTGTCCCGCTCCGAGTTCTGTCTTGATGCATCCCATACCTGCGATCCCTGCACCGCATCATTGGTAGCTAGTGTGTGGTCCATGCCAAGCCATTGCGCAGTAGTAATAGTACTGAGAAAGCACCCTGCGCCCGGTACACCGTGAACACATGTGTACGATGTGCAGCAGAAACCTCTGACCTTTCTCCTTGCTACATGGTGCAGGTTCGGTGAGGGCACCAAGGACGAGATGTGCTTCAACTTTGTGCTGTACTACCCCAAGGACCGCTCCTTTGACGTTTGCACCTCCATGGACGCGTCGGGCGACAACGCCACAGCCATCTGCGGCTCATTCAACCAGACGCAGCCAGTAGCACAAGTACTCCAGCAGCTAGTCGCCAATGCCAGCAGCAGCAGCAGCAGCAGCAGCAGCAACGCCACCGCCGCCGCCGCCGCCAGTGCTGGTACCGGCAATGCGACCGCCGCCATTCGCCCGCCTCCGGCGGTTAACCTATCCGCCGTGCCGGCCCTGACGCCGTACTTCGCGTCCGGCGTACTGCAGCGTGTACCGCCAAACGATACGACTGGGTACGAGCCGTACGGCAGGCAGTGTCCGGATATGTCGTACGGCATGCCGTTCCAGCAGCAGCGGGAGCTAGTCCTGCAGGCGTTGGCCGCCTAGGCTTGCGTCGGAGGGAGGCAGCCGCCAAAAGCTCAGCCGCCTTCAACACTGTTCACGAGTAGTCGTACAGCATCAGTTGCCCTTCGGCGGCTATATCTGCCGGTAGGGTGCCGCGCCGGTTTCCTCCCGCGCACCAGATGCGCTTACAGGTTTATGGGATTGCGACTCTGGGCTCGCTATGGGTGGCTCGCCGTTGCTTGTCATGTCCGCTGTGGGTATGCAGGCAGTCGTGTGCACGTGTTACTTTGCGGGAGCTACCAACCGGTTGCTGTTCACTGAGCGGCGGCACTCCCTTGTGCATACCATATGTAGGAGGCAGGATGGGCCACGCCTGTCGAGCATGGATGACTGGAATTGTGGACGCGCCGCTGGCAGTGACCGTAGCTGTGGAGGCCCCTGGGGCAGCCAGGGAGAGCACGGGTCCAGCTAGTTGCACGTTGTGGAGAGTTCCTATTGTGTAATAACCACCGTTACATCATTACATCACCACCGGCCGCAACAGCGGCTTGCTTGCCGGTGTGTCGGAAATCTCTCTCCAGCCCAGTATCACGGGAAGGCACTACCGTACGTATCCAGTGCTGATACACCCAATTTGCCATGCAGAGAACTGGGGTCACGCACAGCCAGGGACCCTCAGCACATAGGGTAACCACGGGGGGGGGCCCAAAAAGCGCTTCGCGCGGGGTGTGTGTGTGTGTGGTAAGTGTACGGACCTAACGAGGGAACATCACCAGTGCATCTGGGGCTACTTCCATGCACACAAGCGTGATGTGGGTGGTGGCGCTGTACTGCAAGTCTGCCAGCCTTTCACAGGGTGCTATGGGTGCCGCTGGGGTCAACGAGGGCATACCGTATCCGCTAAGGGTGTTTCACGCAACTGCCCGGCACTTGCAACTGGCACTAGCTACCACCTTGGGGCTGGGGTATGCCGTCACGGCAACCCTTGCATGATGAAGCACTGCTTGCCGGTGCTGTTGGGGTAATGATGACTCCTTTGGAGGCCTCTCAGCCAAGTTGTTCAACCAGAGAAACTGTCAAGAGTTCCCCACACTTGCGTGTAGGGTCATCAGTTGCTGAATCCACGCATCGCTCCTGCTCATGCTGCATGGTTGGTTACTGCATACTGGTTCATGATACCAGGCCGCTCCTTCCCAGGGGGGCTACCCTGCTCCTTTTCGATGTGCTAAGCAGTAACGAAGGCGTTCATGCACGGTATAGTCCCACGCGGTTTGACGCCTTGCTGGCCGGACCTCTGGTGCCCTTTGGTCTGGCCCTTGCCTTCACATGGTCGTGCCAAACAGCTAGGCCTGTTGGTGCAACACTGCAAGTTGTGCGGTCATGAGCATCGCCGCCGGCCGGTCCTTTAGCTCTCTTGCAACCAAACATGTAAGGATGTCACAACGATACGCACGTGCATCCTTCTAGCTCTGGGTGGGGCTCTCATACTGGCAACCTTACAACAATTCGCCAGCATTTCTTCAAGTAGGTGCCTTGCAGAACCACAGACCCCACCGCGCACTGCAGGGTCCATACGGTCAAGCCTGCCCCAAACTGTTACCCCTTTCACAAGCACGATACCCACAAGCAACGCGCAAGTGAACAGCAGCGGTTGGTGAGCACGCCGCGCGAACCCCCGCCGTCTGGACTCGGCTGAACAACACAAAATCGCCTGGCCCATACAGCTAGCGCGAGGGGGGCTCACACCTCCTCCCAACGACAAACGGGAAACGTGTCACCACACCACTATCGCCAAACGCAAACGCAGCATGTTCTACCGTCAATGCTGCACCTGGCCTGCAGCCACGCTTCGTTATCTACCTAGGAACCCACGGACCCGGACCTACGCCAGTCTCAGCAGTTGCCGCCGACTGGGCAGACTGGAACCACTACTGCCTCTGCTACCAGCTTAGGCCCCAACCCCTTACAGCACAACAGCCCGTTGAACGGCTTCCCTGCACGTAGCGGCGAGGTTGGCCCCTTCCCAACGGCCGCCGCTAACTGCCTGCAGAGCCCCGTCGGCCGAACCCCCCGCCAAGTCCGGGCTGCGCCAGCATAGCTGCGCCATTTGGATCCTCCTGCAGTCCTCCTTGCCAGACTGGCGGCACCAACGGGCGCCCTGGTGCTGCTGCAGCTGCTGCAGCCCGGAGCTCAAGCGCTGTCGCCGGGCCGCTTACTTCACCTCCTTGTGGAGGGTGTGGCGGCGGAGGAAGGGGTTGTACTTCTTCAGCTCCAGACGCTCCGGGGTGTTCTTGCGGTTCTGCGAGTCAGGAACGACGGGGAAGCTTAGAATCAACGGGGAAGCTTATGACGAGCAGTCGCGTGCAGGGCCCGCGCAAAGCACTAGAACATCACACCCTGCCTTGTACCTCCAGCAAGGACAAAGGCGAGTGCTCCTGTCGTAGTATCTGAAATGTGTGATCATATACCATGCTGATTCCGCATGCATTCGGAACGTTTCTTGCGAGCAATGGGCTTGCACACGCAAGGTGAAACAGTCTCCCTCGCGTCAAACAATTCTTGACGGTAAGAGCCTTAAATTATACTTGATCGTGATGAACGGAGAGTGCCTCTAACCGCGGGTTGCTGTTGTGGCGCAGAGCCGACCAGCGACCACCGACCACAGTTTCGCCAAAGCCGAAGCTGCCACTAGCTGAACCAAATTTTCGACGGTTTTCTCACCTTCTGGGTAACGTAGCGAGAGGGAGTGGCGCCCTCGCCCTTGGCCTCAGTGCACTCCACGGTCACAATGAGCCGCACACCCTTCTTCTTGGCCATGGTGGTCACCTGGCGGAAAGCCGTGGTGCTAGGCGCCGGGGCAGCGGCAACCCGGTAGGACATCTTGTTGCCCATGAACGGGTTGGAGACCGCCGGGGCGGCGGTGCGCAGCATGCTCTGCATTTCCTACTGAGTTTGCAAGAAATGCCGGGCCTCGGCTGTGGGTGTGGTAAACAGAAATGTAAAAGTAGCACACAAGGGCACGCGCTATGCTGAAGGCACCTCCACCGCCTGTGCCTGCAGTTCATGACCAAACCGTACGGCCCGTTTGCCTGCCGATTGCCTTGCCTCTCCTCCTTGTCCAACGCCTCGGCGAGCTTGCATGGGTGTATGACGAGTGTATGACAGCAATTCATGCAGTGAAAATGACAGCCGCTTAGCCTTCACTCCAACCGCATTTTGGAACCAGGCGAGCTGGGGCGAGCTGCCCTGACACAGGGGCATTGTGCAGTAGGACGGCATGATGCAACCATGTCTTAGCGCTATCACATGGAAGCTGCATCGAGCCTGACCGAACCACGACCTTCCGGAGGCAGAGTTCCAATAGCTCGACTTAGACCAGCGTGCGTATAGCCTTGGTCTACCCCAGCACCATGCTCATCTACCAGTACTGATAGCATAGCTAGGTAGGCAGCTAGGAAACTCCTAGGCTTACTACACCCTTGCGTGCGATGGCGACGGAAGGACCTTCCCGCGAGGCGCTCGCGGCAGCGGCAGAGCTGGATGTTGCCCTGGTACGGATATGGGCACATGCAACTGGTGATGCTGTCCTTACCGGCCTGGTTGCATCACATGGCATGTCAAGGGAGGTTCGCTTGTGGCCTTTCTAGTTGGGCCCAACCCTCACGCTGTAGCCTTCTTGCTTTGCACACGCTGCACTTCCGTCCATGGGTCAGGCTACCGGGTTTGGCCTCTAAGGGCAGTCATAAGCCCTCAGCGTTAGTGTGACACGTGCCGTTGTGTCAAGGTTGCTGTCCTATGGAGCAGCCTCGACATGGGCCATCTACCCTACACGTGCCCTGCGGTTTCGCCCGGGCCCGTTTCCTGCAAGTCCAGGGCTCCCCTCCTTGTGACACATAGTACATGGTCGGCGTTGCACAGTGCTTATAGCCATTGCGTAAAACCAAGTTGTGATCCGAGTGTCCCGTACTCGTCATGTACTTGTCCGAAGCTCGCAACCCCCACCACGCTCCGGTTAGGGTGCTCGGCTTGCTACACCTGTGCCTTACCATGTGGTCGTAGATACAATAACACATCCTCTCCAAAGCCAGCAATATGGTAGCTGTAACGCCCGCTGCCACACATGGTACTTAGGAGTATGTACCACCTTCAAGCTGATGGTGGCGTACACGCCCTTGGTTCTTACCCCCGGCCTCTCATGGCTGTGTGTCCCTCCCAGGACCGGAGCCCCACGCTGGCGGTGGTGGTGGAGGACATGCTGCGGCCCGAGTCGCTGCCGGAGGGCTGGGAGGCGCGCTGGGACGAGGACAGGGGGCGCAGGTGGGGCTGTCGGTGGAGGGCGTGGGTGTACGGAGAGCGGTTGGCATAAGCCCTGCTCTTGCGGTCGCCCGGGACTGCCCCGGGCGCATGGTTGTGACTCATGCTGTAGTTGGGTTGGGGCATGGCCTCCTGCTGCCGCATCGCACTGCGTAACGGACGACCAGCACCCCGCACGCACACCATGCTGTCGCCTTCCGCCTGGCCCGCGTCCCATTGCGCCCAGGGAGTACGTGCAGCTGGAGACGGGCGAGGTGCGCAGCACACACCCGCTGGTGGCCTACTACCGGGGCGCAGCCTTCATGGAGACGGGCGGCTTCCAGCAGCTCACAGGCGCAGAGGCGGAGCACCCGCCCAACCCGCAGGAGGTGCGCGGGCTGCGGCGATAGTTGCCATGCACACTGTGCGCCCTAAGGAGCGTCCTGGCCGCTTACAATCCACGCCGCACCAAAGGAGCCACCTCCACGCACACTGGATGTGGAGGATTCGCGGGGATTCGCGCTGTGCTGGTATGCGTTGGCAGCTCCTGCAGTGCCTCTTTTGCATCAGGGGGTGCTACGGATTGTACGCAGCCGAGCGGACGCCAGGCGAGGCGTTGCGCAGCTCACTGCGACTAAGGTCTACATGCATGATACATGCAGGGAATGGCAATGGAGAATGCGAAAAGCGCCCCGCCCCCGGGGTCCTGGACATGTACGCTGACGTTGCTTTGCTGCTGATACGACATGAATCACGTTACGCGCTCCTCAATATTGTGCTGCTGCCCTAACCTGTCCTGCCCTCCCGCCTTAGGTCCTGGACATGTGCGCCTACCTCGGCGTGGCTGGCGAGGAGGACCCCTACGTGGTGGAGGTGGCGCGCATGGCCATCAGCGCGCCCCTGCCGCCGCACTGGGAGGAGGGGGAGGACGAGGCGGGCAACCCCGCGTTCATGTGGGTGCGCGGAAGGGTGTCGTACTCTGGGTAGGCAGCTCGTTGTATGCGGGCCTGTGACACAAAGGGAGGAGAGGGAGGACGGCCGGCCACTGACCCAGTGGCATTGTGGGTGGGGGTTACAGGTGCGTCGGCGGGATGGGGTTGGGGTCTGGGTGGACTGGCTGGGTAGTGGGGTTCAGAGTGAACAGCATCTGGACGTCCGCCTGTGCACCGAGACGCGCACGCAAGTGCACGCGCGTCCTGACCTGCAGCTTTGTTTAGTGGCACTTGGTTGGATGTACGACACCCTGTACGACAACCTCTTCTTGGCGCTTGTCCCCGGTGGCGCTTGCCCCTCCCTCACCGCACTGCGCAGCAACCACGAGACGGGCGAGACACAGCCGTCCCACCCCCTGGACCCGTACTTTCTGGAGCTCATTAGCAGGCGCAGGAGGTGAGGGCCACAGAACTGCGTTGGCGCGACACGGAGAAAGGGCATAAACCATGACAGCTAGCTGAGGTGTGGGCTGCTGGGACTCCTGGACTTCGTGTAAGCTTTCGTGCGTTTTGTCGCCGAGAGGTGTGCTTGAAGGCCACAGCGCGTGCTGGGGCCTGGCAACGCGTCATCGCCGAGAGCAGGTTGAGGGTTCAGTGCGACTTCAGGGGGTTGTCTTGCACCCTGTCAACACCCATACAGACCCACTCATCCGTTGGTTCAAGGAGCAGTCACCGCACCCCATCGTACAGCCGTATCCATTGTGCTGCACCAACAGGCCCCCTCGCACCATACCTCCGCGCGTCCTACACAAGCGTCCTTCATCCCTCTCTTCCCTCGTCCCGCTGCCCCACCACCCTCAGGGAGCTGATGCTGCGCACGGACGGTGTGGGCATCCGCAGCGCGCTGGCCGCCAAACGACTGAACGACCTGGGCATGCAGGGCGTGGCCGTGCCGCCCGAGCTGCAGGTGGGGCTGTCAGCATGTGTGTTTATACACGAATGGATGCGGCATGGGTGTGCTGAGGCTTCAGGACCTGGGCGTGCCGGGCGTGCGCGGCGGGGGCGTGTGTTCGATCATGTTGCGGGGCAGGGTGGTAGGGTGGCATACTGGCTTGAACGCGGGCTGCCGCGGCTGCTGTCTGTCTAATGTTTTCACGCGCGTGCCCCGGTGATGCCCTAGACGGGCGACTGCCGATTTGGCGTATGATACGAGAATCGCGATACGCAAAAGGGCAAGGTGGTAAAGGCGCGTACGTCCAGGACACGCGTCGTGTGCCTCTACTCCCCTCAGGAGGAGGACGAGGAGGAGGCTGCCGCTGCCGCTGCTGCCGCCGCCGAGGCCGAGGCTGAGGTGGAGGCCATCCACGGCGAGGGCTTCGGGGCGCTGGTCACCATACGGGAGGAGCCCAACGAGGTGCGGGACCGTGCGCGTGTTTGCCCTTGCTGCTGCATCGTTGTGGCTGATTCTCTTGCATACTTACCATCAAGTTGAAGGACGGTGAGGACGTGGTTCGTACTGCTGTCTGTCTGCGGCCTTGAACATGGGCAGCCCCCGTTAGGACCCTGTGGTGACAGTTACCTGCAATTTGCAATGGGAGGTTACGCGGCAGGAGGGGTAGGCTCTCAACGCCGCATGCCCGGCCATGCGGTGACACGTGTTCGCTGGCCTTGTGCACCTCAGGGTGTGGACGAGGATGAAGATGGGCCCCGAGTTCCGCTGGACCTGCCCCCGCCAGCCTTCGGCGCGCGGGGGCCAGGGGATAGCCCCCCGGGCGGTGATCAGGAACCCGGAGAGCAACTCCAGCAGCCCGAGGAGGGGCGGGAGGAGGGTGAGCAGCAGGAGCAGCAGCAAGGGCTTGCTGAGCAGCAGGAGCAGGAGCAGCTGCCTGTGGAGGATGTGGGTGCTGTGGGGTCCCGCCCGGCCACGGGCCAGAGCCAGCGCCCGGCCACAGGCCAAAGCCAGCGACCTGGCACGGGGCAGAGCCAGAGGCCCGGTACGGCGATGAGTCAGAGGCCGGGGAGTGCGCTGCCTGCCGTGCCGGTGGGCGGTGAGGACGATGACCTGCCCAGGGGGTACGGGGAGGGAGACGAGGACTTCGACGGGCCGGGACAGGAGCAGCAGCAGCAGGAGGGGAACGTGGGTGAGGAGCAGGATGGGGAGCAGGGCGGGCAGGATGACGGCGCTGAGCAGGCGCAGCAGCAGGAGGGGCACGACGGGGTGCATGATGGGTACGATGGCGTTGAAGGTGGTGTTGACGGTGAGGTGCAGGGGCGCGGCAGCCGGCCGGCGACGGCACAGCGGGTTAGCAGCAGTCGGCCTGCCACGGCGCAGCAGCAGGATGGGTACGTGGGTGATGGGGATGGGGTGGCGTCCAGCCGCCCGGGCACTGGCCTGGCCCCAGGGGGGAGCAGGGGTAGCCGCCCAGGGACCGCTGCAGGTGCAGGGGGAGGCAGCCGGCCGGCCAGCGCTCTGGCGGCCGCTGCGGTCGCAAGGGTGCCGGGAGGCAGCCGCCCTGTGACCGCAGACATGCAGCAGGAGCAGCAGGAGCAGGAAGAGCAGCCGCAGCAGTACGGTGATGGGGGTAGCCGGCCCGCCACTGCGACCGGTCCCCAGGGCAGCCGGCCTGGAACTGCCACAGCAGCCAGCCGACCGGCAACCGCCAACCGTCCAGCCACCGCTGAGGCGTACGGCAGCAGGCCGGCAACTGTCAACCGCCCAGCCACAGCTGAGGCGCCGCAGGGCAGCCGGCCCGGGACCGCGTTGGCCAATGGGTCCCGCCCTGCAACCGCCACCAACCGCCCGGCCACAGCCGAGGTGTACGACAGCCGCCCTGCAACCGCCAACCGCCCTGGCACGGCGGAGGAGTACGGCAGCCGCCCCGGGACCGCCACGCGGCCTAGCTCCGCTGCCCCCAGTGAGGCCATGCAGCAGGCACGTGGCAGCCGGCCCGCCAGCGCGGTGCCGGTGCCCTCGGACTCCCCTGAGCAGCCTCAGCCGAAGAGGCGCAGCACGCCGGGGGGAGACGACGAGGAGCCGCCGCCGACGCTGTCCAGCGGCATTGCCAGTCTGGCGATGATCCGCGCGACCGCCAGCGTCGAGAGCCGCATTAGCGACACCGCCGAGCGGCTGCCCGACCCACCGACCCGCGGCGGAGACAGCGACACCCTCAACAACACGGAGCAGGACGGCATCCTCGAGGAGGACCAGGTGCCAGGGGACGGACAAGGCGGCAGGTATGAGGACGAGGGCCAGGGTGAGGATGAGGATGAGGGTGTTGAGGCCAACGATGTCAGCTTCTCGCCGGACCCGGCCGCTGCTGCACGCAAGGCCGCCGGGGGCGGCTACGCTGGTGAGGGCGCAGGCGGCGAGGAGGAGTACGAGGACGGCGAGCCGGGCACACCCCCGTGGGCGGGCGCCAGGGACGCAGCGGGGGTGCTGCTGGCGCCGCCGGTGGTCCCGGAGGTGGGCGCAGGGGGCCCCCGGGGGGCCACGCCGCCGCTGCCGCCGTCGCGGCAGCGCACGCCTCCCCCGGGGTCAGCCTCTGGCATGGGTCCGGGTGTACGGCAGTCGGGCAGCAACCAGCATCTGACGCCGCGCTCCCCTAGCCCGCCGGAGTTCCCCCGGGCCAACCCTGCCCCTCGGCGCATGTCTGCAAGCAGCGAGGGCCGGGCCGCGCCGGTGTCTGTGGGGGAGGTGTCCGCGGGCGGCAAGTGGCCGTTCACCGAGGATGCACACGGCGACCAGGGCTTGGGCGTTGGGGCCCGGGGACGCAGCGCCAGCGTGAACGGCGCGTTGCCTTCCCAGCAGCAACAGCGGGACCTGAGCCCGGGGCCCTCTGCGCGGCAGCTGCAGGCCGCTGGCGCAGGCACGGCGCCGAGCAGCCCCGACCGCCGCCTGCAGCGCAACCTCAGCCCCGGGATCTCCCGCATCCCCAAGCCGCCGGACCTGGAGCAGTCCCCCGACCGCGGGGACGGCTTCTACAGCCCCGGCCGGCTGCGGGCATCGCCGTACGGCCGCAGCCTGTCGCCCTTCGCAGCGCACTTCCCGCCGGGGCTGCTGCCGCCGCCGGGCGGCCTGCGCAGTGGCGGCGGCGGGGAGGAGCCGTGGGGCAGCGACCTGCGGCGGACGCGGTCCTTCTCCGAGATCGAGACGGGCAGGCTGAGGAAGCAGATGGCGCTGCTGGCGTCCGCGGGGGCGGGGGGGATGCTGGGCACGGCGGGGGCGGGGGCGGGAGGGGCAGGAGGGGCGGCGGGGATGCCGGGGTTCCCCATCCAGGCGTTTGGCAGCCGCGGGGCGGACGCGGGCGGGGAGCTGGGCGCGCTGCCGCCCAAGCCGCCGGCGAGGGAGAGGATCAGGGTGGCGGTGCGCGCGCGGCCGCTGATGCGGCGGGGGGAGGTGGACGCGTGGGTGGTGGACCCAAACACGTGAGTGTGGGGGCGGGAGACCGGGGGGTACCAGGGCAAGCGGCTGGAGCTAACTGTATTTGCCGTACGCGGCGTGGGGGTAGCGAGGACGTGGGAGGCTTGCTCATAATGCCTTTGCTACCATGGCTTGGCTGCTTACCCGTTGCTGTCCGCGTTGTGTGCCCTCGCACCTGCTACCCCTGCCCCGCAGCTGCACGGTCCGGCTGAAGGAGGGCATGGTGACGCGCAACCCCGCCGCCGAGCGCGTGCACGTGTTCGATCAGGTGCTGGGGCCCGAGGCCACCACGCGCCAGCTGTGGACCAGCCACGTGGCCCCCCTCATGGAGGCGGCGGTGGGCGGCATCAACACCACCGTGTTCGCGTACGGCCAGACGGGCAGCGGCAAGTCGTACACCATGTTTGGGCACGAGGACAGCCCGGGCGAGGGCGTCATCGGCATGTCGCTCACCTACATCTTCCAGACGCTGCAGGTGGGCATGCCGGCTGTGTGTGAGGCGCTGGGATGCACACTGGTGTTGCTCGTTTTGTTGCCAACACCGTTCAGAAACTGCATGTCGGCATGCTAGCAGTGTGTGAGGCGCTTGGATGCGTATCCTGCCTACTAGGGTGGTCATTGTAGGTTGGTTCGGCATGTCACTCCAAACGCTGCAGGTACAAGCAGTGGCGGTGGGGGCTAGGAAAAGCCACAGCTCTACAGCAGGCACTGTACGGCAGCACGCGTGGGGCAGGGTGATGGAGGGAGTTGCGTACTTTGCGAACCCTGCGGCAAGGTGTGGTTGCAGAAAGACAACGCTAGGCTTTGCCGGTTGATGGACATGCCACAAGCTGTCAAGGCACCAGCATCCTGACATGCGCGTGCTGCTATGCCACCCACAGGAGCAGCTGCGGCTCCGCGGCGAGCGCGAGGAGTACGTGCTCAAGGTGTCCATGCTTGAGCTGTACAACGAGACGCTGCGGGACCTCATCGCGCCGCCGGGGCCGCTGGACAGGTTCGGGAGGCCCACGGGGCCCAACCAGCTGCTGCTGCAGGTGCGGGGCGGAGGGGCCGAGATGGGGAGGGGGGAGCGAGGCTGGGTACCGTGATGCGGGGCGACTAAGCAGCGGACGGTACTACGCGGCGATGTGTGGCTGGCCTGCAACTGCTGGCTCTCAAGAGGAAACGTGGCCCAGATCCCACGCGGCCGTGCGTCCTGCCGTGCACTGAGGCGCACAAGTGTGCACATGCGCCGGCTTGGCACTTGGGTGCTGCTCGGTGCTGACTCTGCACCTACGGCATGGTGCCCCTCCTCCCTGCCTGCCCAGGACGACCTGCGCACGGGCGTCAAGGTGACGGGGCTGCTGGAGACCCCCGTGGAGGACATGCGGGGGGCCATGGCGCTGGTCAACGGGGGATACGCGGCCAGGAGGTGGGCGGGCAGCGCTTTGCGGACGTGCATGCCTCGCCTGTACCAAGGCGCCTTGTGACGCGATGCAGCCTATTCCGCCCCGACTTCATCGCCATGGGCAAGATCGCTTTCGATTTCTTACGTCGAGCTTGCAAGTCCTCTGGCCACGTCCATCGCAATGATGGTTGACTGTTCGCCTGCTCCTGCACCCTGTCCCGCAGCACGGGAGCCACGGCCATGAACGAGGTGTCCTCCCGCAGCCACACCATCGTGCGGGTGGCGCTGGAGACACGGGAAGGTGCGGGCAGGAGGGGGAGGTAGAGTGCGGTCCGTGGCTGTGGGTCGGGGTACCGGTCGGGAGGGACACGCCGTGTGTTTGCAGAGGCAGAAAGTGGGGTACGGACTGTACCGCAACCCGCCTTCCCGTTGGGCCCCAACCCATCCCCGTCCCCCCGCAGCCGTGACGCACGACCTGCTGCACACGTCGCTCATCTCGTTCGTGGACCTGGCGGGCAGCGAGCGGCTGACCAAGACCGGCGCCACGGGGGCGCGCTTCACGGAGGGCACGTCCATCAACATATCGCTGCTCATGCTGGGCACCGTTGTGGCAAGGTGCGGGGGCAATCACCGTGTGTGCTGCCTCCCCTCCGCACAGCTGCTCTTAGCCCGGGCACTGCTTCTCATGCTGCGGCAGCCCTCTAGCGCCTGTTCGCACGGATACGCAGGGCGCCCAACACCGCAAAAACCTCACGAAGGAACCGCATGTGGGCGTACTCTGACCCAGGCCCTTGTTTCGCCCCTGCGATCTCGGCAGGCTGGCCGAGGGCAAGGCGGGCAAGGAGTTCATCCCCTACCGCAACTCCAAGCTCACCCGCCTGCTGCAGCCGTGCCTGGGGGGCAACTCCAAGACAGCCATCATTGCCGTGTTCAACCCGTCCACGTGAGTGCGTACCAGCGTGCCATGTCGGGGCCTGGGGCGGCGGTTGTGCTACGCGCACGTGTGCCGTGTGCGAATCAAAACGTCACTGCGTCCGTAACTGGCACATGTTCGGCCCTTGGCGCGTGTCACTGTGCGCTGTGTGTGCATGCGCTTGTGCCACGTGTCGTGCGTCAGTGCGCGGCACGGAGCGGGCGTCGCAGGTCCACGTACCAGTGCATCCTGCGTCTTGAGTGCACACCGCCTCCGCAGGAAGGCCCCAACCATCCTGCCCTGCCCTGCCCTGCCCTCTCCCCTTACTGCGGTATCCACTCTACCCCAAACGTACCGCTGCCCCTGCCCCGCCCCACATCCACCACCCCAACCGCAGTGAGCAGCTGGAGGAGACGTTTAACACACTGCACTTCGCCACGCGGGCGATGAACGTGGTCAACCAGGTGCGTCAACCTTGTGTGTGTGGTAGGAAGGGAAGGGCCCACTGGCTCGGTGTACCGTAACTGTGGTGTGCCTGTTTATGGACGGCAATGGGCGCACGGCACAGCGCCCTCCCAAAAACCAGCACTCCAACTCTGCGCATGCACTCGTACCGGTATATGCCTGCCCTGTCACTGCGTCCCATGAACCGATTCGCCAAGGTAGGGGCCGAGGATGCAGTTCCCTACAACATCTCCCGTACCACCCCTGACTCCTTGATGTCGACTCTCTACTCCAACTGCCACCTCCAGGTGTCTGTCAACCGCTTCGTCAAGGGCGGCGCCCAGGTGGCTGCGCTTCAAAAGCAGGTGGCGGCGCTCAAGGCGGAGCTGGCGGCGGCGCGCAAGGGCAGGGCGCACGGCGGCTTCGGAGGCGGCGGCGGCGGCGGGCTGGGCGAGGGCCCGCCCGACCCCGGGCTGCTGGAGCGCGTGCGGCGGCTGGAGCTGGACAAGGCGCAGCTGCTGGACAGGCTGGAGGTGAGCTCACTTTTGTCGTGCACGAGCATGTCTTGGGGCAACAACGCGTTGTTGTGCAGAATTCAGCACTCGCATGAACGTCCTCTTACCGATCTGCAGCACCTCGTTGGTCAAGTGGGAAGTTCCATGCGCCCGTACCCGAACCTGCCTCACTTACCCTTCCTTCGCCCTGCCGGCAGATCATGACCGGCCAGCCCGTGGGCGACATCTACGACGAGCTGCCCCCACCGCCGCCCGACCTCAAGCTGCCCGCAGCCAGGCCGCGCGGCGCGCTGGCGGGCGGCGTGGCGGGCGGCGTGGGGGCGCCCGCCACCGCCGCGCTGCGCTCCATCGCGCGTGTGGTGTGCATGGGCAAGGCGGGCGCGGGGGCGGGCGCGGCGGGGGGCAACCCCCTGCGGCAGAGCGAGCACATCCCGGCAGAGGTAGGGGCGGGGAGGGTGATCGTGGCTTGATGATGGGCCACCGTGTAATATATGGACGGTTGGGGTGCACGCCCTGCTTTTCCTGTGCTTGTTCTCCGTCACAATCGGGTAGGGTGATTGCAGCACCGCGGTATGGCTTGCGTCAGCACCACTGGGTGTGTACGGCATTCCGTGTACGGTGCAGGACGTGGTGATGCTAGTGCGCGAGATGCGTGCGGAGCGGGACGAGCTGCGCAAGCGCGACGCGGCGCTGCGGTCCCAGCTGGAGGAGGCACGTGGCAGGGCGGCGGAGGCGGACGCGGCGGCCGGGCTGCGGGGGGCGGCGGAGGAGGCGATCAACATGATAGAGGTGCGGCCTGGAGAGGGAAGCAGGACGCGTAGGGAGGGTAGTGCATTTGACTGTGTGCCGGAGTACATATCTGTGAGGCGCGTGCAAGGCTGTTTGGTTTTGTGGGCCTGACCGCTAGTCAACAGCTTAACACTGGTTGTCCTCCCCCCGTTGCCGCGCTTTTTCCCCAGAGCCTGCTGGGCCCCTCCCCGCTGTCCGACCCAGCGCACGGGGGCTCGCCGGATCACGACCTGCAGCGCCTGGCGGAGCGCCTGGCGGTGAGAAGCTAGACAGGGAAAGCTAGGCATGGGAAGCTGGCGGAAGCTGGGGCCCCGTGGGTTGCCATCCGTCCCGCACGAGGCGGCTTGCAGCCCCACCCAGTTACATAGGGCCAGGCCTGCCACACCCTTCTGCACGTAACCTGCCCTTCCGCGTGCCACGTGCCGGGTACCCCGCAGGAGAACGTGTCCGCGGTGGTGTTGATGCACAACGAGTTCTCGTCCATGCAGCGGCAGCTGGTGACGGCGGAGGGCATGGCGGCGGCGGCGAACCGCAGGGCGGAGGCGGCGGAGGCAGCGCTGCAGGTGGGGACAGAGCGTGTGGTAGCGGACGCTGTGTGTGGCAGGGGGTGTTGCTGAACGAAATTTCGCTTGTGACCTGCTGGACGTCAGTTGTTGTCTAGCCGGGTGCAGGGCCCGTGGGGCGGGGTCGTCGTGCAGATGCCCAACCATGACCAATGCACGCACGCATACTGCGTCTCGTGACCTGGTCTTGTGGCATCAACCCCTCGTTGCGGCACACAGGACGATATGAAGACCTCTTCAACCACCACACACACGGGCTAACGGCTGCCTCTTTCCTCGCGTTGTCGGTTCCCTCTCCCCCTCCATCGCAGGACGTGGCCCGTGCCGCTGCAGCCCGCCACGCCGCGCGGAAGCCTGAGCCTGAGCCTCGGGCGGCGCGCGGGGAGGGGGACCGGCAGGGGGACGGCGAGGAGGAGTCCGAGGGGTCAGGAGGGGAAGAAGGGGACGGCGAGGGGGATGGGGGTCGGAGCCGGGCGCCAGGCGGCGAGGCGCAGGAGCATGGCGACGGCGGCGGGGACGAGGACGAGCTGCGTGCCCTGGTGCGTGGGCGGCCAGGCGGCCATGCAGCGCCTGTGTGCAGCACTGTGGTTGGCCGTATGTTGGACTTGTCTTGCTCTGGTGCCTCTGCTAAGGTTGCTTTCGCATTGCGCTTGTTGGCGTCCGTCACCTTGTTATTCCATTTGCCCACCCGACCCTCTCCGCAGGTGTCCCACCTGGACGCCCAGCTGTCCACCGTGCGCCTGGAGCTGGAGGCGGCGCGCGCCGAGCTGCGCCAGCTGCGCGGCCTGCAGGCGCCCCTGCCGCCGGGGCTGGCGGCGGCGGCGGAGGCGGCGCAGCTGGCGGCGGCGGAGGGCGACCCGGAGCTGCAGCAGCAGCTGGCGGCGGCGGGCGCCGTCGGCGGCGGCGAGTGGGCGGAGGCGGCGGACGGGGAGGTTCGCGGGCCGGCGGCGGCGGGGGCCCTGGCGTCGCTGGCGGCGGGCGGCGGCGCGGCGGCGGGCGGGGCGGCGGGCGCGGGCGGGGAGGAGGCGGTGGGGGTCAGCCTGCTGACGCCAGAGGCGCTCAACGTGGGAGGCTTTGCGCTGCGGAGGGCACGGGAGGCCATGGCACAGGTGGGATGTCAGGCGGGGGTATTGGGATTCTAGTGTTGAATGTTTGTGTGCAGCGGTTCAATAAGATGCGACTTTCTGAAAGGTGCTGGTAGGCTGAGTGCAGGGGAAACGAGGGGGGCAAGGGACTCGCTGCTGGTGCCCTGGGGTACTGGGAGTCACGACGCAGCATGTTTCCACGGCAAGCTTGGAGAACGGCGCACCTCACGCGTGGTACCTGACACGTGGTATGTGGCACGCGTCGTGTGTCGCAGGCGACGGCGCTGGAGAAGCGCTGTCTGGCGGCGGAGGCGGAGCGGGACGAACTGCGGGAGCGGCTGCAGGTGGGGGGCCTGCGAGGGTGTGCACGGGCAGAACGGCTGGCGGGCGGGTGAGGTGCTGTGCGCAGCTGACTGCCGTGGGGCATGGCAGGGAGCTGGGCCATGGTGCGGTGGGCGAATTCGGTAGTATGCGCACCACATGGCACCGTGCGTCTCGAGTCTTCTGTGACGGGCCTTCCTGATATCCTTGGTGTGCCTTACCCTCGATGTAAGCGAGACCACCTCCTGTTCCTCAATTCCGGTGCTTGGCAAACCAATAATCCATAGCCTGCCTTTCAACCACCCCTACTCCACCATTCCTGCTTGTCTTCCTCCCTTTCTCCCGTCCCCCAGGCCCTGGAGGAGGCTGTGGAGCCCGCCCAGGCTGCCAACCCCCGGGCCAGCGTCAACTCCCTACCTGGCGGCATGCGGGGCTCCGTGGACGGTGGGTAGGGGTGGGGAAGAAGGCAGTATGTCAGTAGGAAGCGGTGCAGACGGGCGGCATGTGGGTCTCCGTGGTCGATGGGCAGGCGGGCTGGGGGCAAAGGGCTGGGGTGGGTGATGAAAAGGCTGGGGGCACTTTGGGACGGAGGGGACCACCGGTGAGGCTGGGGCTCACGCTCAGCGGATTATTGACAATGTCTTAGTGGCGCAAGCTCCACAGGCAGCAGGTATGTCTAATCAGGCGGGCTCGACCACGCAGGCTGTCAGCACCAGGCCTGCTGCCGGCACCCCACCTCTCTCCACCCCGAGCAGGTCCCACGCCCGCGCTGCCATTCCCGCACCCCTAACACACAACCCCCTTCCACCCCTACCCCTCCGCAGCCAAGTCCGGGCTGAACGCGTCCATGGGCGGCACCTTGGGCGCCGCCCGCTTCCAGCAGCTCAAGGCGCACGTGGGGTCGCTGTCCAGGGAGGTGGCGGCGCTGACCAGGGAGCGCGACAGCCTGCTGGCCATCGTGCTCAAGATGCAGGTGGGCTGGGCTGGGTGGGGTGGAATGGCGATGTGGGGCCGCACAGGCGGCTGCGCGCGCGAGAGCATGCCGTCGTGGCGGGCCTCCGCGGCGGCAGCTCCTCGAGCCTCTGCTCCCGCCTCTGTGTTCAGCTGATGACGCTTGAAGTCGATCACTGGTATGCTCGCCCATTTGTTCGCTTGCTGACGCCATGGTCCCCACGTCTCCCCCAGGGCCCCACTGTGGCCGGCGCCGGCCTCCAAATCGACGGCTACGGAGACGCGGACGGCATGGGCGGCCACGGCCGGGGCGGTGACCTGGTGGACCTGTCGGGCAGCGGGGTGTTCTCCTCCGTGCCCTCGGCGCCCGGGCCGCCAGGGCCGGGGCCGGGGCCGGGCGGCCGCGGCGGCGCGCCCATGAGCCCTGGGCGGGGCCCGGGCGGCGGCGCGGGCCGCGGGCGCCGGGGCGCGGGCGCGTGGGAGTCGGAGCCGTCCCCCCGGCGCGGGGGCAGCCCCATGCGCAGGAACGGCAGCCCCATGAGGCGCAACGGCAGCCCAAGTGAGCGCACGTTCCGTTTGAAGGAGGCCACGTGTGCTGTGTCCCGCTCCTGCTCCTGCGCCTGCTCTCAAGTGCCGGGTTGCGCCACGCTTCTGTCCACAGCTCACACGCCCGCTAGCCTTTTAAGCTCATGCATCTACAACCCCGCAGGCAAGGCGCGCGCCGGCAGCCCCGGCCGCGGCGGCCTGCCGCCTCCCGTGCCGCACATGCCCGGCTGGGGGGACCGCGACCGCGCTGACTTCAACGCGCGGGCCTCGCCCATGGAGGGCCGCGCGCGGCGGGACCGGCAGCGCGACCGGCAGTGGCGGCTGGACGGGGAGGGGTCTCCCCTGGAGCTGGGCGTGGGCGGCGTGGGGCTGGGCCTGGGCCCCCAGCAGGGCGAGGGCCTCGGCGACGGCCCCGCGCAGCGGCGCAACGGCCGCAACGGCGGAGGGCCGGGCGGCGCGCGGTCCAGCCCCAGCCCGGCGGACGTGCGGAACATGCAGGTGGGTCGGAGGTCTTGGGTTGGATAAACCGGTACTGTACTACGGTATACTGTCCTATTAGCGGCACAGTGGATGGCAGTTTAGTTGGTGCTTTAGCGGCCAGCACCCCACCCAGCCGGGGCCCTGAGGCTCTGCGGTTATTACCTGGTTTGGCCGTTAACCTCCGTGCGCCCACCACCACCAGGCCGCCCTTGCCGCCGCCAGTCGAGAGGCCCAGGAGCAGTCCAAGGCCTACGAGTCGCACATGAAGGTGGGTGGCGGGGGATGGGGGGATGGGATGGGCGGCGCACTGGTGCGCCGGCGTGCTGACGGGGGGCAGCTAGGCGGCTAGGGCGTGCCACACCGTTATATGTCGTGCGCGCAACTGCTGTGGCAAATCCGCAGCCGTCCCACCAAGCCCGTGCTTGAACCAAAGGCGGGTCGAGCAGTCCAGCACTCCCAACGAGCTTACGCCCCATCCACCTTCAGCGGCACACATTCTCGACTCACACCCCAACTCTCACCACCCCCCATTCAGCAAGTGAGGGAACACTTGGTGGCCCGCCCTGCCTCATACCCCATGCATCTTACGCACACATCCCGCCAACCCGAACCCCTTCTCTACCACCACCAACAGTCTACAGACGGCGCACGACGAGGACCTGTCCGCCGTGACCCTCTCGGCCCCCCGCCCCTCAACCCACACGTCCCGCTAACCCACACTTCCGTGCAGAACCTGGAGGAGGCGCACGAGGAGGACCTGTCCGTGGTGCGCACCGAGGCTGCGGGGGTCATCAAGAGCCTCATGGACGAGAACGCGCGGCTCAAGCTGGCCATGGCCCTGGGCCCCGCCGCCGGGCCTGCAGGGGCGGGGCCGGGGGACGGGGCGCTGGGGCCGGGCGGCGTGCGGGGCGGCAGCGCGGGGGCGCTGAGGCCCACGGGCAGCGGCGGCGGCGTGGGGTTGGGCCCGCTGCCGTTTGGGGCGGGGGCGGGGGTGCAGTTCTCGCTCAAGGCGATGGGGGGAGGCGTGGTGGGGTCGTCTGGGGGGTCGTCGCCGGGGGGGATGGCGCGGGCGTCGCCGGTGCGGGTGGGCAGCTTTGGCAGCAACCACGGCGGGGGCATGGGGGTCAACAGCCCGGGAGGGGGCGGGGGCAACGGGCTGGTGCTGCCGCAGATTCCGCAGAGCAGGAACGGGAGCAGGAGCGGGCAGCGGCGATGAGGCGCGAGGGCAAGTATGGGGACTTGGGGAGGCACGGTGGTGTATAGGTGAGCGAGGCTTATAGAGCGTTGGGTATCCGGGCAGTGCACGCAGTGCAGCTGCTGCTTTTGGAGACACGTGCCCCACCAGGCGGGGGGTCAGTGCGCATCTGGCATGGTTTGTGGACATCGTTATCACGGTAACTGCATTTATGTGGACTGGTTGGGTGTTGTTTATTCATTGGCTGCTTCGGCCGCAGAGAGGAAGGAGTGGAGGGCGTGCGCCGTGCGGCTTTATATGAGAAACCCTGGTGCAGCCTGATGCATCATAATTATGCTGATGACCCGACGCGTGCGACACCTCTTCTGGAAAGACTGATGACCATGGCACCTGCAGCACCCTGCCAGGGTTGACGTGCTTGCAGCGCATCGACGTCACCCGCGTGGTCCGTTGCATGGTGCTAGGGGCAACGGTGACTGTTTGGAACACCGAGAGATGTGCGTGGCCACTGCCTGATAACACGTGCGAACCGCGAGCGATGCATACAGCACGGTTGTGCAAGCCAACGTTGGACACACGTAGCGTGTGACCCTTCGCAGTTGTGCTGGTTGCAGCTGGTTACTTACATGGTTTTGTTTCCTCTGGGGCCCACTTGCTTGTACATGTGCTGACCACGTCGTGCCGCTGCGTGCATCACTTCGTGCCTTCCCCGATGCCGCTGGATATGACGAGGGGAGTGCGCATGACTGTGACCCCCACAACGTGTTGCGATGTTCGGTAATACAAATTCATCTTACAGCAGGGCGCCATCCTCCATCACAACATTGTACTGGACTTTGGACAGACGGAACCAACGCCGTGGCAGGCTGCACTTGCGGCCGGTGCTATCACAAGATGTAATACGAGCAGTCCTCGGCAGGCGTGTCCGGTCATTATGCTGTGCTGCTGCAGAGCAAACGCCCTTGCGCATGCCTATCCTCCATATTACGGTATACTCCACAACCGCGACCGAGGGGTGTCCTCGTCCCGACCGCCTCCTTCTGCGGCACCGCCTCCCATGCCCCCATGCCCAACCGCCCCTGCTGCCCCCGTCGCCCCTGCTGCCCCTGCCCGTGCCTCCACGCCACACCACACCGTACCTCACAGTCGCGACCTAGGGGTGCGTTTCGCCCCCGCCGCCGCTCCTGCTGCCCCCGCCCCTGCTGCCCCTGCCCCTGCGAACACGCGGCCCATGTCCGCGCTGATGAGCTGCGCGCTGTTCCACGTGGCCACGTAGTCCAGCCCGTCCGACACGCGGGGGTTGTCCCTGTACGGCAGATGTACGACAAAGTAAAAAGGGGCATCTACGGCAGCCACGTACCGTGTGCATAGACAGCTGGCACCATGCACATCTCACTTGGGTGCATGTGGTGGGTGCATGTACAACACCGAGGGCAGGATGTGCAGCCGCTTACTTTGGGCCGACCGTTTCCACAACCCGCCGCCGCACCGCACCCACCGACCGCCCTTCCGTCCGTGCACCCACCTGGCATGCAGCAGCACGCGCTTGGTGCCCTGCGCCGCCAGCTGTGGCTTGGCCGCCACCGTGTCCGCCAGCCGCAGGGCAGCGGACAGCAGCGCAGCACGGGGGCTGGCCGCCACGCCGCCGCCGCCGCCGCCGCCACCTGGTCTCCCTGCCTCTGCTCCTGCCCCTGCCCCTGTCCCTGCCGCAGGCGCTGCTGCTGTGTCGACCACGGCGCTGACCAGCCCCAGGCGCCGCGCCTCCTCCGCGCCCACCACACGGGCCGTGAGGGCCAGGTCCATGGCGACGGCTGGGGAACCGGGGTGGGATAAGGGTCACAGACATTCTCGACACCGTATAGGGATGGGCACCGGCGGTCTAAGGGTCGAAGCGGGGAAAGGCAGGTCACCCGCTCACGGTGTCCCACCACCGACGAAAGGCGCTGGCCCCCTGCCCGGTTGCCCCCACACCGACTAGATGTCCCCGCTCACCGTGCCCCACCACCGTGCCCCACCTACCTGCTGCCCCACACCAGCTACATTCATCCGTCACTCCGCTCACCGTGCCCCACCACCGACGGAAGGCGCTGCAGGGTGCCCAGGTCCGCGGCAATGGCCAGGTCCACCTCCTGCGGGTAGGTGTGATGTGAATTACAGTCAGCTGCAGTGTACCACATGAAGGCAATCGGAACTGACATCACTAGACATCAAGCGTCCAGCAACGCTGGAGGTTGGCGGCAAGGCCACCGGTCCACCTCCTGCGCGTGGGGGTGATACCGGTAGGTAATACAGCCAAGCTGCACTCCTACACTTCACGATAGTTCACGTTGTAGGCTATGAATGTCCAGCAATGCTGAAGATTGGCAGTAGCGCCCAGGCCTACTGTTGGAGCGGTAACTACTTGTGCCCGGCACATGCAGCATTCGGGTGTTACAAACACAGTGGCTAGCGTAGTGCACTTCACGACACTGTCCATATGTGTAGGGCACCTAGGGCTGTTGCGTTCAACAGCTCCCGTACAGAGGGTTTAATGGTTTCAGTGTTCCAATCCTACTACTTTTCCTTACCGGCAAACGAGGTGCGTGCCCTGCCTACCGTACACTGTGCCTGCCCCCGACGACGCACAACGACACGTCAGGGCACACCCCCAGGCTGCAGCACCATCTTCTCAGCCCTTAAGCCCTTTTTACTCACGGTGGGCGTGGCCCTGCTCGTGTGCGCCCTGACGGCGTACGCCCCCTCGCTCACCTTGACGCAGAAGGAGGCGTCGGCGGAGCACACCCTCAGGTCGCATGCGGTGATGAGATCCACACCGCCGCCGATGCAGCGGCCTGGTCCAGGGAGGGGCCGGGGGCGTGACGTAAACGTCTGTGCGTGGGCTTACCTGTGCCCCTCTGGGGCCCACCGTGCGGAATGCACTTGCCGGAAGCCGGGGGCTGGGTATTACTAGGTTAGGCCTCTGTGCAACGGGTTGACCTACGGGTAGGTGCTGGAAAGTCCTGGCTGGATCCCGGTAAGGTCGCTGTGCATGCGGGCACAGAGACCTTACAGGCGCTTGCGTGCTTCCCAGATCCATGCACTGGCCATGCATGACCAACTTCAGTCACGCCAGCGTTGTGGCCCAAGTTATGGGCGGTATCCACCAACCCCTCCCCACCCAACCTGGCACAACAGCGTCCACGCGCTACCCACCATGCACGGCCGCGACCACAGGCGACCTGCACCTCTCGATCTCCGTGTAGGCATCCTGCGCGGCAAAGCGGCCGCTTTGTCGGTTGGCGCCAATGCCGTACATCCGTCACATGCACTGGACAACCCTAGGGTGCCCAGCCGCACTGCCATGCCACAACGACGAGGAAACTCCAGGGGGCCCAGGAAGCCCTGAGCCTGGCAGGGTCGGCAAGGCTGCAGCACCGACAAGCCACGCACCTGCAGCGCGAGGATGTTCCGCCGCATGGCCGCCCGCTGCCGCCCCGGGCAGGCAGCAGAGCCGCCGCCGCCGCCGCCGCCACCACCTGCTGCTGCTCCCCCGCCCGCAGCCGCTTCCGCCCCTCTGGCGAGTGACAGGAAGTTGCGTTGGAGGTAACCCACATCGATGCCGGCGCAGAAGTTCCGGCCCTGGCCGGTGATCAGGATCTGCGGTGAAGGGTAAGGGGAAGGCGCGCAGGTGATGCGGCCGAAGGTGGGCACGTTGCGCACAGCACATACAGTGCTGCTGACGCAGGCACGAAATGACGAATAGACATGCGGATAGTATGCCTCAATTTGCTTGCACAACCCGACCCGCTGTGGGTCCGCCGTGTGCCGGGACCAGCACCAGCGCACCAGGGCAACAGGGCCCGGTCCGCCGCCCCGTGCAAGCAGGCTAGCAACTGCGGGTGCAAGAGCATGAGGAGCAGCAGTATGCAGGACCCTGGGGGGTCCAGCACCATAGTGCGGTGCCCCATCTCACCCCGCCATCCACACCATGCGACCCACCACTCTCGTTTCCTCGTCTGCATCAAGCTGCCTCAACGCCTGTGCCGTTGTGTTATGGTGTTGGCCGCACAGCAGAGTGGCAGCGGTGGAGTTCGATGCATTTCGGGCATGGAGGGAGAGTGCAGGGACGGGAGTGCCAATAAGGAAAGGGGGTTGGGGCTTCATGGTGCCGCGGGGTTGGCGTGCGGTTTGCACAATCCTTGTTAGTCAACCGATGCCGACGTTCACAACGGTTACGTGTAAAGGGCTGTGCCTGCCAAAGCCTGTTCATCGTTGCAAGGACTTTTCGCAAACCCTGAACCCACCCGCGGGAACTCCTCCCACAGCTCCTCATGGAAGCTGTTATGCCGCTCTGGCCTCGCAATCTCTAATAATGCAACTCCAGGATGGTCCGAGACTCGTCCACACACAATATAGCGGAAGCCCGGCAAGCGATGACACAGGGGAGGAGTGTCTGCGGCTTCCATTGTAAGCTTTCAGATGGCAGACTGCGTAATTATGCACACCGCTACACCGTAGCTCAAAGGTCTTGGTCGCTACCCAATACCTGCTGCGTCACCAACCGATAAACGATCCTGCCAGGGGAGCTCCCATGCCAGGGGATGTTCCTGGCTTGTCCCCTTGCCAAGGGCCTTGGCACCAGCCGTATGCCCCTGCCCCATGCTGTGCGCTGTGCTACTGCTGTACGGCCACCAGGCAAAACTGTAATGTTGTGAATGTCGTAAATGTCTTAGGGCGAACCTGGGCAAATCTAGGCAGATGGCGGGGTGTCACGGTTTAGCGTGGCCGGTGGCACAGCGCCGCCGGCACGTGGCAGACCGTTATGAGGTGTTGCACGTTGCAGCAGACGCAGCAGTTGGCACGATATTCGAGAGTGTTTTGCCAGTACCGTACCGTAAGCGTTATACGCCTAGCTGTTCACAAGCCTGTTGCAGTGAGTTTACCGGTATTCAACAACTGGGTATGTTGGTATTCTTTATGTGCCGGCATATCCGTTAGGAATGCGCTTATTAGTGGACGAACTGTGGGCAATACGTCTGCGTGAGCCGTTGGAGTGCTGGGTCACCTTCCAGGCACGTGTCGTGAGCACACCCTTCAGCGGCGTAGCTTGGTACTATCGTGGCATACCTTAGAAGGTAGATGGTATTACGTTGCGTCTCTTAGAATATTTGGCTGGAAGTACTCCCGTGGTATGTTGATCCGGATGAGGCCAGAGGGATGAGGCCTGCGCTCGTACGTTGAGGCAGGTACTTTGCAGCAAGGAGCACTGTGTCCAGTGCTCTTCTTGCTCCGCCATAGTGACCAAACATTGTCATACACTTTGTAAGGTTACGAGCAGGATATTAGGGCCCGCCGCGGTTCGCTTGCGTTCCCCGGTTGAGCGGTG
>VFQN01000910.1_pt1 | contig 52570 bp, 42 predicted proteins | sample 3512371 | NCBI WGS metagenome assembly VFQN01 (sample SAMN10412370, study PRJNA504923) | tailings metagenome | isolation source: Replicate 2 from Balatoc abandoned mine | place: Philippines: Itogon, Benguet | collected 2017-08-28
TCCCCCAGCCTCACGCCTACCTGCTGCGCTGTGAACAACGTCCTTAGCGATTACAACTAGATCCGCCGAACGCCGAGGGCGGAGCCGCAGCTATTTCGGCGCTGAACCTACTCATCATGTCGGGCAGCAATGCAAAATTAAAGGGCACGCCGTATGCGGGCGCATTTACGCGGCTTGTACGGGTGCTCGAGACTTCCTCATCGCGCGATATGCGCGCCAGAGCGCTTGGTGGTCTGCTTGCGGTTGGATCTCATACGAACGCTTTGTCGCGGCTCAAGCAGGTGGCGGAGTCCAACGATCCCCTCGCGTATGATGCCATCAACTTTCTCATCACCGATGCGTCAGGTGGAAGCTGGCTGGGTATCAGCCCAAGTGCTACGCATCAACAGGAGTCAGTAGTTGCACTGCGCACGCTGGCGGCCAGATCAAGAGTGAGTGACCCCAAGGCGGCCAGACTCCTGACCGCGTGGGTCGCACGGAACGGTGGATGAGCGCCAATTGAGCTTTTGACCGGCGTCACTACCGCCTCGCCGGCCGCCGCATCGTCGCCGCCTTCTCCACCAGTCGCCGCAGCTCGGCAATCGGCTCCGGATTGTCGTCCACCTGCAGGCGCAGCACGACGTCGTTGTTGAGCCACACGCCACCGTTCTTCTTCACGATGAGCATGGCCGCACTCTGCATGCCGCGTGTATCGCCGCCTGCGCGCTGACCGGCCTCGAGCGCGGCCAGGAGGCGCAGTGACAAATGCCCCGTGGTGGACTCGAAGGCCTTCACCATGTCCGCCACCACCGCCGGACCGGCCAGAATGTTGCCCTGGGCGCTGCAATAGGCGCCTTGCTTGTCGCCGGCCCAGGTGGAAGCCTTGGGTCCCGTGAAAGCCGCCACGCGCCCCTCTGCGTCCATGACGGCAAACTGCCGCCCCTGTTTGGTCCAGTTCTCCGGCCGCGGGTCGGGATCGCGCTCCCACACGGTCTTCACCACGGCGTCGGGTGCCATGCCGCTCTTGAGCAGCGCGAGCGCCTGCGGGCCGTAGCTCACGTCCACAATGGCCTGGGTGGCCACCACGCCCACACCGGCCTCGGCCCAGAGCACGCCGTTGCCCACGGAGAACACCCGCGACTGCACCGCGCCGCCCACTTCGCCGGTTGTCGGGTCATAACCGAGAATGGAGAAGGTGGCCACCGGCGGCCAGGGCAGGGGCGCGGACGCGGCAGCAGCGGGCGCGTTAATCGGGCGTTGAGCCTGGGCGCTGGACGTGCTGCACACGAAGGCGAGTGCCAGGGCCCATGCGGCGCCAGCGCGAAGAATGGAAGTGTGTGGCATGCGTATAAGTGGCCACCGGAAACGCCGCCGAGCAAGGTGACTGGCTGCCGCGTATGATGAGAAAGACCCGTCTCCCCACACCCGGAGTATCCCGATGTCGCGATGGCGCCCGAACGCCGCGAAACGCGCTCCCCGCGTGACCATGTCTCTGGCCACGACCTGCGCTGCCCTGGCACTGCCTGCGCTGCTCAGCGCCCAGCCCACCCAGGCCATCGATCAGGAGTACACGGCCAAGATCAAGGAATTCCTGCAGGACCCGCGCATCACCACCGAACTGGTGGATCATCTGCCGGCGTCCAGCACGGTCCCCACGCCGCTCAAGTTCCACGGCCGCATTGTCGGCACGCCGGGTGAGCTCACCTACGCCAAAGACATTCACCGCTACTTCGAGGCGCTGGCCAAGGCCGCGCCCACGCGCGCCAAGTACTGGACCATTGGCAAGACTGAAGAAGGCCGCGACATGGTGGTGCTGGCCATCGGTGACGAGCAGGCCATCGCCAATCTCGACAAGTACAAGGGCGATCTCGCCGCGCTCACCGACCCGCGCAAGACGAGTGAGGCCGAGGCGCAGCGGCTCATCCAGACCACGAAGCCCATCTACTGGCTGACGAGTGGCATGCACTCGCCGGAAACGGGCGGTCCGGAAGTGCTGCAGGAGCTGGCGTATCGGCTCATCGTGTCGGAGTCGCCGTACATCCAGGCCATCCGCAACAACATCATCACCTTCATCACGCCGGTCATCGAAGTGGACGGACGTGAGAAGCAGGTGGACACCTACTACTACAACAAGAAGCTGCCCGCCGGCGCGCCGCGTCTGCCGCTGATGTACTGGGGCAAGTATGTGGCCCACGACAACAACCGCGATGGCATGGGGCAGTTCCTCGCGCTCACGCGGCACGTGAACGACTTCTTCCTGCAGTGGAAGCCGCAGGTCATGCACGACCTGCACGAGTCGGTCACCTATCTCTACAGCAGCACGGGCACGGGCCCGTACAACGACGCCATCGATCCCATCACGGTGACCGAGTGGTGGACCATGGCCCAGGAAGACGTGCGCGAACTCACCAAGCGTGGCGTGCCGGGGGTGTGGACCTACGGCTTCTACGACGGCTGGACGCCCAACTACATGTTCTTCGTGGCGCACACGAAGAACGCCATCGGTCGTTTCTACGAAGTGCAGAGCTACGGACCGGACAACTACGAGGTGCGGCCGCCGGCCACCACCACGAGCCGCGAGTGGTTCCGCCCCAATCCGCCGCTGCCGTACATCAAGTGGGGCCCGCGCAACAACGCCAACATCCAGCAGTCGGGTGTGCTGGTGTCACTCAAGCACTTTGCCGACAATCGGCGCAGCTACCTCGAGAACTACTGGATCAAGAACAAGCGCGCCGTGGAGAAGGGCACCACGGGCGCCGGTCCCTATGCCTGGGTCATTCCGTCCACGCAGAAGCGCAAGGCCGACGCCGCCGATGCCGTGAACGAGCTGCGCAAGCAGGGACTCGAAGTGCACGTGGCCAACACGGCGTTCTCGGTCGGTGGTGTGAACGTCAAGGCCGGGGACTGGATCGTGCGCGGCGATCAGCCGTATCGCACGCTGGCCGACATGTACTTCGGCATTCAGCGCTACTCGCCGCAGAACCCGCGGCCGTACGACGACACGGGCTGGACGTTCCAGTACATGCGCAACGTGGCCATTCTGCCGGTGGGCGACCGCGCGGTGCTCACGCAGCCCATGACGATGGTGAACGACAAGGTGAAGGCCGCCGGCGGCGTAGAGGGCACGGGCCCGGTGCTCATCGTGGCGCACACCAGCGACAACAACCTCATGAAGCTCCGCATGCAGTTCGCCACCACCAAAATGCATGCGGCAGAAGCGGACTTCGAAGCAGGCGGTCGGCAGTTCAAGGCGGGCGCATTCATCATTCCCGCCGGCGACCGCGCCAAGCTCTCAGCGGCGCTCACGGAACTCGGACTCAGCGCGCAGGCCGTGGCGACCATGCCGTCGGTCAAGATGCACGAGCTGGACCTGCCGCGTATTGGCTATGCGCACGCCTGGCAGCGCACACAGGACGAAGGCTGGGTGCGCGCGGCGCTCGACACCTACGGCGTGCCGTACAGCTATTTCGGTGACATCGAGCTCAAGAAGGGCAACCTGCGTGCGAAGTACGATGTCATCATCTATCCGCACGTGGGCGGCAGCGCGCAGTCGCACATCGCCGGCATCATCAAGAACGGCGACACACCGCTGCCGTACCGAAAGACGGCGTCCACGCCCAACCTCGGCGCCATCGACGCCGCCGATGACATTCGCGGCGGCCTCGGCATCGAGGGTCTCACGGAGCTCTACAAGTTCGTGCAGGCCGGCGGCACGCTTATTGTGGAAGGCAGCACGTCAACCATCTTCCCGGCCTACAACCTCACCAGCGGCATCACGCTCGAGTCGCCGCGCGATCTGTTTGCACGCGGCTCGGTGATGCGTGGCGTGGTGACGGACAAGACCAGCCCGCTCGCCTACGGCTTCGACGCGCAGGTGCCGGTGTACTTCAATCAGGATCCGGTCATCAACGTGGGCGGCTCCGCAGGTCTCTTTGCCGGCGGTGGCAGCGGCGCGGGCGCGGCGGCGCTTCAGCAGAACGTCACACCGAACGCCAACCCGGTGCAGGTATCGGCCTGGAGCTGGGGGATGGGCGACACCACGGGCACGCCAACACCACGCCCCAGCGGCGCGGGTCTGGCTGCGGCCGCCGCGCGCGGTGGAGCAGGCGGTGCCGGTGGCTTTGGTGGTGGAGCGGCGTTTGGTGGTGCCACGAGCATTGACGGCACGCGGCCGCGCGTGATTCTGCAGTTCCCGGCCATTCCGAATGACATGCTGCTCTCCGGCACGCTGGCCGGCGGTGAGGCGCTGAGCAACCGCGCGCAGCTGGTGGACGCGCCGCTCGGCAAGGGTCACGTGGTGATGTTTGCCATTCGTCCGTTCTGGCGCTGGCAGACGCAGGGCACGTACTTCCTCGGCTTCAACGCGATCCTGAACTGGAACGATCTGGACGCGGGGAAGTGACATAGCGCGAACTCAAGACTCCATACCTGAACTCAAGACCCGGAACTGATCAGTTTCGAGTTTTGGGTTCGGGTTCCGAGTCGTAAGTCGTCGTAAACCCAAAACTCAATACTTGAACTCAAAGCTCAGAGCTGACCGACAGTCCGGTTAGCTCTGAGCTTTGAGTTGAAGTTTTGAGTTTTCAGTTTGACGGCGGCTACGCGGGCGGAACCGTGCTGTCCCGCTTCACCGTGCTCGAGTCGGCCGGCGCCGCGGCTGCGGTCGCCGTATCCACCGGCTTGGTCACAGTCGTCGAGTCCGCGCGCCGCCGGTTGCGACGGGGCGTCGGGGCCGCCGCCGGCTTCTCGGCGGTCGCCGTGGTGTCGACCACCGCCGTCGTGTCGCTCTTGCCAATGAGTCCGCCCGCCCAGCTCTTGAACGACGAGGCGTAGGCGCCGATGGTGTCGGCGGCTTCGCGCGCGGGTCCCGCGGGCTTCTGCGAACCGTACCACCACACCCCGTAGGTCATCGCACCGAGCATGACGATGTAGGGGAAGACCGAGCGCCGTCGTCCCAGTGAGGCGGGATCCTTGCGGCGCGGCGCGGCGGACTTGGCCGCCTTGGTCTTCTGCGTGGCCACCGCGGCGGCCGGCGTACGCACACTGTTGTTGTCGATGGGCGTGCGTGCACCCACGCTCGACATGCGCTGGCCCAGCGCGTGCCGGTACATCTCGGCGGTCTGCGTCGGTGTCATTTCGGACACCGCGTTGGCCAGCGTCATGCCAAACTCCGCCACCGTGGGGAAACGGTCGGCAGGGTCGGGCGCGAGCGCCTTGTCGAACACTTCCTGAATGGACTCGGGCCACTCGAGATCGCTGCGCACCTCGTCCAGACGCCGTGGACGGCTGGTGAGGCGCGCGATCAGTGATTCCTTGCTGTTCGAGTTGGCAAACGCATCGTGGCCGGTGAGCGTGATGAAGGACACGAGCGCCAGTGAGTACTGATCGGAGCGCGCGTCGAGCACGTCACCGGACAACTGCTCGGGTGACATGAACTCCGGGGTACCCACGGCAAAGCCGGTGCGCGTGACCTGCTGCGCGCCACGATCCATGGTGCGCGCAATGCCGAAGTCCACCAGCTTGACGACAAAGGTGCCGTCGTTGCGCTGCGACACCATGACGTTGTCGGGCTTGATGTCACGGTGCAGAATGCCGAGATCGTGCGCCGCCTGCAGCGCATCGGAAGCCTGCGCGATGATGTCGGCGGCCACCACCGGATGCATGGCCACTTCGCGCTTGAGCGTGGCCGACAACGACTCGCCGTCGATGAACTCCATGGCGAGGTACACGAGCCCCTCGTCGGTCTCACCGAAGTCGAAGATGCCCGCCACGTTGGGATGCGAGATCTTGCTGGCGTTTTCGGCTTCGCGCGTGAAACGCTGGAGGGCTTCCGGTTCATGCACCAATGCGGGGCGCATGATCTTGATGGCACTCTTGCGCTTCATGCGCACATGTTCGGCCAGATACACCTGGCCCATGCCGCCTTCGCCAAGCTGCTTGAGCACCTTGTAACGGCCGCCAACCATCTTGCCGATGAGATTGGCCTCACCGGCCGACACCAAGGAGGTGCCGTCCTTCGCGCAGAATGCCACATCTGCGTCGTAGTCTTCCCCGCACTGGGGGCAAACCTTTCTGGTGCTCACAGTCTGCCAAGCTATGCCCGGGCGGAGACTTGGCAAGCGGGAGGTATACAGGGAGGTTGCCCGTGGGTATCTTGATACATGCCCATAACATCAGCATTCCCGGGACTGGGACCGCTGCGTCGCGCCGGAACGTTTGGTCTCGCGCTGGTCTGGACGATCGGTTCCATGGTCATTCCAGCCGGTGCGCAGGGCGCGACACCATCAGCCGCGCCCCGTCCCAGTTGGAATACCGCCGGCACCCAGGGCGACGTCGTGTGGAAGGACGTGACCTTCGCCAATGGCGAGCGGCTGGCCGAGCTGCGCGTGCACTACACCACGCTGGGCACGCCGCGCCGCGACGCGGCCGGGGTGGTCCGCAACGCCGTGCTCATTCTGCATGGCACGGGCGGAAGTGGACGCAGCTTCATGTCGGCGGGCTACGCCGGGGAGTTGTTCGGCCCCGGCCAACTGCTCGACAGCAGCCGCTACTACATCATTCTCCCCGACGGCATCGGGCACGGCGGCTCCAGCAAGCCCAGTGACGGGCTGCGCGCGCGTTTCCCGCACTATGGCTACACCGACATGGTGACGGCTCAGCACCGCCTGCTCACCGAGCATCTCGGCGTCAACCATCTGCGGCTCATCATGGGCACGAGCATGGGCTGCATGCAGGCCTGGATGTGGGGCGTACGTTGGCCCGAGTTCATGGACGGCCTCGCGCCGCTGGCCTGTGTGCCCACGCAGATCGCCGGCCGCAATCGCATGATCCGCACCATGGCCATGGACGCCATCCGGCTGGATCCGGGGTACCAGAACGGCAACTACCAGAGTCAGCCTCTGGGCCTGCGTTCGGCGCTCGGTCTCCTGTACATGATGGGCAGCGCACCGCTGCTGCAGCAGGAGCAGGCGCCCACACGCGATCAGGCGGATTCCGTCATCCGCGCGTATCTCGACAGCCGCATGCGAAATACCGACGCGAACGACTTTCTTTATCAGTTCGACGCGTCGCGGGACTACGATCCGTCGAAGGACCTGCAGCGTGTGTCGGCACCGGCCCTGTTCATCAACTCGGCCGACGACCAGGTGAACCCGCCGGAACTCGGGCTGGCGGAACGCTATGCGGCGATGATGCCGAAGACCCGATTCGTGCTCTTGCCCATCACGAGGGAAACCCGGGGCCATGGCACGCACTCGCAGCCGCGCATCTGGGGTGGCCTGCTGCGGGAGTTTCTCTCGACCCTTCCCGAACGCTGAGCAGCTCATGACCCCGGCAACTCTGGCCGCGTCGTCCGCCACCGCTTCTTCCGCCGTGTCTCTGCAGACACCCGGTGTCACGCGCCTGCTGGCGCGGGCGCTGCGCCTGTCCTGCCCGCACTGCGGCGGCCGCGGCATCTTCCAGTCCTTCTTCGCCCTGCGCTCCACCTGCCCAAGCTGCGGACTCCGTCTCGAGCGCGGCGAAAGCGACTACTTCGTGGGCGCCTACCTGTTCAATCTCATCGCCGTCGAACTGATTCTGTTCTTCGGCGTGTGCGGCTTTGTGTGGTTCACCTGGCCCAATCCGCCCTGGGACGCCATCACCTACATCACCGGCTTTCTCATGCTGGCCGGCTGTCTGCTGTGCTATCCCTTTGCCAAGACCACCTGGCTCGCGGTGGATCTGGCCATTCGCCCACTGACTGCCGAGGAGCTGGCCTGGCACCGCGAAGGGGGCGAAATGGGAGAGCGGGAGCTGCCGCATCTCTGAGGCCGCTCCCGCTCTCTGTTGCTGCTGTCTGCCGAGGTCTTACTTCTCGGCGATGATCAGGTACTTGGACGAGGCCCAGAACCTGGACGGATCGGTGATGCGGATGTTTTCGCCGCGGAACGATCCGTCCTTTTCCTTCTTGGCCACCTCGATCAGTCCCACATCGTGGCGTGACACGATGCGATAGGCGCGATCGGGGCGGGGCAGCGGGATGGTGAGCGTCTGCCGACGATCGGCCATGGTGAAGCGCGCCGCGTCGAGCGTGCGGGCCGGCACCAGCGTCTTGCCGAGCTTCACAATGAGCAGACCGCGTGAGCCACCTTCCTCGGCCACCACGCCGTCGGCGAGGAGCTGGCGGCGCGAACCGACGGTGTAGAACACCTGATTCTCGCGCACGTCCATGGCCTTCACCGTGTCGGTGAGCACGGCCTTTTCCGCCACCAGGGTTTCGTTGGCCTGACGCAGCTGACGGACTTCGTCCTGGAAGACCGCGATTTCCTTGTCGCGCTGCGCGAGGCGCGCGTTGAGGTCGGCCAGCAGCGTGGCCGCCGCCGTGGAGTCCTCACGCAGGGCCTTGAGTTCCTCGAGCTGCTTCTGCACCTGCGCCTGACGGGCCGCGAGCCGCTGGCGCATCTGCCGCAGGCGGTCGAGAATGTCCTTCTGCGCCGCCGCCGCCTCGGTCTTGCCCGATTCGTCGCTGGTGTTGACGCCCACCTTGGACGACAGGCCGCGCACCTGGCGGAGCTCCTTGTCCACCTCGTCGGCAAACTTGGACGCTTCCACCACCTGGGCCAGCGCGCGGTCCCGGTCGGCGGCGTTGCCGTTCACCAGGCCCTGCAGCGAATCGCGCTCGGTGGTGGTGGCGGACAGCACGGCCGCCAGCGAGTCGGCACGGGCGCGTGAGGCGGTGTCGGTGCACGCGCCCGTCAGGGCCGTGGCCAGGACGGCCGACAGCGCAACGAGACGGGGGCGAAGCAAGGGTCGGGACATGGCGGAGCGGGGAGTGAGAGTGGAACGACTGCTGAGGAACGTAGGGAAGCCGGCAGCCAGGAGAAAGTGGCATGGGTCACCGTCCGCATGAGGAACGGTGACCCATATCACGACCAGCGTCTCCGGCACATTGGACAGCCGGAGGTGGGCAATCAGTTGTCCTGCGTGACCCGCGTGGTGGGCGGCTGCTGGTACTTCTCGAACCAGCTGCGCAGGAAGAGCTGGGTGCGCAGGAAGTTGGACGGCGTGCTGCTGGTGCCGTGCCACTCGTTGTTGAAGCGCACCATGGCCGTGGGCACCTTGAGCACCTTCAGCGCCTCGTAGTATTCCTCGGTCTGCCCCATGGGCGTGCGCAGGTCGTTGACGCCGGTCATGAGCATGGTGGGCGTCTTCACGTTGCCCACGTACATCAGCGGTGAGCGACGCAGATGCTCGCTGGGATCATCCCAGGGATACTTGGCGAAGTTGTTGTACCAGCTGTTGCCGTCGGTGGTGCCAACGAAGCTGAGCCAGTTGGTCACCGGGCAATTGGCGCTGGCCGCCGCAAAGCGGTTGGTGTGACCTACGATCCAGCTGGTCAGCACGCCGCCACCGGAGCAGCCGAACACGTAGAGGCGATTGCTGTCCACGAAGCCACGATTGATGACCGTGTCCACACCGGCCATGAGGTCATCGTAGTCCTTGCCCGGATAGGCGTTCTTGATGGCATTGCCGAAGGCGCTGCCGTAGCCCGTTGAGCCGCGCGGGTTGGTGTAGAGCACCACATAGCCATGCGCCGCGTGATCCTGACGCGCAAAGCTGAAGCCCACGTTGTACATGCTGTGCGGGCCGCCGTGAATCTCCAGCATCAGCGGATACTTCTTCTTGGGGTCGAAGTCCGCCGGCTTTACAATCCAGCCCTGAATGCGGAAGCCGTCCACGGAGGTGTACCACACCTCTTCGGTGGTGGCGAGCTTCTTGCCTGCCAGCACGTCGGCGTTGACTTCGGTGAGCTGGCGCGGCGTGGGCGTGCGCACGTCGAAGGCCACGATGTCGGTGGGCTTGTCCGCGGTGCTCATGGTGCCGACCGCAAGGAAGTTGCGGCCGATGTCGCTCACCGACAGCACCTGCGCGCCCTTCGTCACCTGCTTCACTTCGCCTCTGAGCGAGGCGTGATACAAGTGACGCGAGCCCTCGTTCTCGGCGTTGAAGTAAATGCCACTGCCGTCGGGCGCCCACATCATGCCGCTCGGGCTGCGATCAAGCTTCTCCGTCAGCGCGCGCGGGTTGCTGCCGTCGGCGTCCATCACGTAGAGAATCGCGTCCTTCCACGTGGCATCGGTGCTGTCGTAACCCGTGTAGGCCACATGGCGGCCATCGGGGCTCGGCACCGGATTGTTGTCGGGCCCGTTGCGCTTCGTGAGCTGCACGATGCTGCCGGAGGCCACGTCCACCTTGTAGATGTCGCTCTGGCGCCACGAGTACTCGGCGTCGCTCACCCGATTGCTGGTGAACAGCAGCGCCTTGCCGTCGGGCGTCCAGGTGTTGCCGTTGGCTGGCCAGTCACCCGTGGTGACCTGACGCGGCGTGCCGCCATCGGCGGGCACCGTGAAGAGCTGGCGCACGCCATTCTCGAGGAAGCCCTGCCGATCGGCGCGGTAGCGCACCTTGGTGACCACACGCGGCGGCTCCACCCACTTGGCGCCACGCGGCGCGGCGGGCATGGGAATGCGCCACTGTTCGTTGTCGCGCACCAGCATGCCGAACGCGAGCGTCTTGCCGTCGGGGCTCCACTCCACGTCGCTGGGTGATTCGGTGAGCCGCGTGATCTGCGTGGTGGCGCCTTCGGCGTCCATGTAGCGCACCCAGATCTGGGCGCCGCCGGGTTCACCGGGCGCAATGAACACGATGCGCGAGCCATCGGGACTCCAGCGCGCATTGGAGCCCTTCACGAGGAAGCGGTTGCGGGTGCCGTCGGCGTTCATGATCCACACCGACGACTCGCGGCGATCGTTCAGCTGATCGATCCAGGTGCGCGTGTAGAGCACCTGTTTGCCGTCGGGTGAGAGGGCCGGTGCGGACACGTCCTCCCAGTTGAAGTAGTCGTGGATGGTGAGGCGGTCGCGGAGGGCGTTCGCGGATTGTGCGGACGCAAGGCGAGGGGCGACGGCCGGGACGAGGAGGGTGGCGACGAGGAGGGCGCGTCGCCACGGGATGCGATGGCGCATCACTGGCTGCATCTGGTGCTCCTGAGGGAAGGTGGAACCCCTAGAGGATATCATCCGACACGCGTGAGTGCGAATGAAACGCCATCGTCATGTCCGGCGGTCGCTACGGCCGTACCGATGCATGAATGCCGGACAACAAAAAACCTCGTACCGTCCGGCACGAGGCAGTACTATCGAACGCACGTAGCAGTGATCAGGGCAGCGAGTCGGCCATGGCCAGCAGGCTGTCGCGCAGCGCCAGGGTGGAGCTGTCCACCAGGCGGCGCACCCCCAGCCACTGCCGGATGAGCGGGTTGCGCTTGGTGATGGGCGTTTCGATGACACGCCGCTTGCTGGTGCTGGCGTGAATCATCTTGCCGTCACCCACGTAAATGCCCACGTGCGAGATGCGCTTGCCGCGGCCAAACGTGAGCACATCGCCGGGCTTGAGGGCCGCCACGTCCTTGGGCACTTCGGTGCCGACCTTGGCCTGACCCTGCGCGGTGCGAGGCAGCACCATGTCGACCACGCTCATGGCGTAGCGCACCAGACCACTGCAATCCAGGCCAACGCCGGGCTTGTTTCCGCCGAGCCGATACTTGGTGCCCAATGAAGAGCGCGCCTTGGCGACGATGCTGTCTCGCATTTTTTCGGCCGACGCACTGAAGGCCGCGAACGGCTTGCGCGACTCGAGCGTGCTGGCGTCCTGCGCATGTACCGCCGGTGCCACGACACCCGACGCGGCCACACAGGCAGCGACGAGTACAGGCACAAGGTGACGGCGCAGGAGGGGCACGAGGGGCGGCTTGTCTGGGCGTTCGGTCACCCGCCTCATGGGAGCAGGCGGGACAGGAAGCCGGATAATAGTTCGGGGCCGGCCAGCACACCAGCCTCGGGTGTTACGCTGCGGGAAACATTCGGGACGCCTGGGCCCCGCTCAGCGGATGCGCGTTCAGCGGATGCGCGTTCAGCGGAGGCAAGGTCAGCGAATGCCCAAGGTCTTGTGGGTCTGGACTGACAGCCGCCATTGCGGATGCGCCAGACAGTAAGCCAGGGCCGCCCGGGTGTTGGCCGCCTGGTCGGGGCCGTCCATGGGCTGGAGCAGGAAGTGCTGGAAATCGAGACCTGTGAAGCGCTCTGGCTGCGCCTTGGCCTGCGGATACACCAATTTGAGCTCGTGGCCCGTGGTCAGCACCAGCGGGGCGTCGGCCTTGGGGCTCACACAGATCCAGTCGAGCCCGGGAGGGGCGGGCTGGGTGCCGTTGGTCTCCACGGCCACCTCGAAGCCGGCGGCGTGCAGGGCGTCCACCGCCGCCGTATCCAGCTGAAGCAGGGGCTCGCCACCGGTGCACACCACGAAGGGGCGCACACCGGCCGGCGCGTCAGCCGGCCAGCGGGACTTTACAAATGCCGCCAGCGCTTCGGCCGTGGCAAACTTGCCACCGTCTGGCCCGACACCCACAAAATCCGTGTCACAGAATGTGCAGACGGCTGACGCGCGGTCGGCCTCCCGTCCCGTCCACAGGTTGCAGCCCGCGAAGCGGCAGAACACCGCCGCCCGCCCGGCGTTCACGCCCTCGCCCTGCAGGGTGTAAAAACACTCCTTGACCGTATATGCCATGGGGGCGGCGCTCAGCGGTCGGCGTAAACGATGGGATCAGCCGACCCCGCCTCGGCGAAGCCGCGCAGGCGGAGTTGGCAGGCGTCGCAATGGCCGCAGGCGGTGCCGTCGGGCGCGGGGTCGTAGCAGCTGGTGGTGAGGCTGTAGTCCACGCCCAGCTCGCGGCCCAGGGCCACAATCTGCGCCTTGGTGAGGTGCTGCAGTGGCGCGTGGATGCGCAGGCGCTGTCCGCCCTGTACGCCGGCGGCGGTGGCCAGGTTGGCCATGGTTTCGAACGCGGCCACGTACTCGGGACGGCAATCCGGGTAGCCGGAGTAGTCCAGCGCGTTCACGCCGATGAAAATGGCGTCGGCCCCCAGCACCTCGGCCCAGGCAAGGGCAAAGGACAGAAAGATCGTGTTGCGGGCCGGCACATAGGTGACCGGAATGGCGTCACTGGCCTCCTGAGCGGACGGTGACACGTCCCGATCCTTGGGCACTTCCACGTCGGCCGTGAGGGCCGAGCCACCCCAGAGACGGAGATCGATGTCCACCACCACGTGCCTGGCCACACCCTGGGCGGCGGCGACGCGGCGCGCGGCGTCGATTTCCACCAGATGCCGCTGACCGTAGCGGAAGGTCATGGCGTAGGGCGTGAAGCCCTCGCGGCGCGCCACGGCGAGCGCGGTGGCCGAGTCGAGGCCGCCAGAGAGCAGCACCACGGCCGGCCGGTCGCCTTGGGGCGGGCCGCCGGCTGGCTGGTCGAGAGGCGTAGAGCGGAGCGTGGACATGATCCGCTAATGATAACCGGTCCGTAAACGCCCTCCGGGGGAGTTCAGTTCTGGCCAGCGATGCTCCAGCTTGGAGGCATGTTCGACTGGCTGAACGACCCGCAGGCGTGGATCTCCCTGCTCACGCTATCGGTGCTCGAGATCGTCCTCGGCATCGACAACATCATCTTCATTTCAATTCTGGCGGGCAAACTGCCGCCGGCCGATCAACCGCGCGCGCGTTCGCTCGGCCTGGCCGGCGCGTTCGTTTCGCGCATTCTGCTGCTCTTATCCATCACCTGGGTCATGCAGCTCACGCGCCCGCTGTTCGGCCTCCTGGGACGCGAGTTTTCAGGACGTGATCTGATTCTGCTGCTCGGCGGTCTGTTCCTGATTGGCAAGGCGACGCTCGAGATCCATCACAAGCTCGAGGGGCCGGACGAACAGGCGGAACAGGCCGCAAAGGCCCGCAACACGCTGCTGGCCACGGTGGCGCAGATCATGGTGCTGGACATCGTGTTCTCGCTCGACTCGGTCATCACCGCGGTGGGCATGGCCGACGACGTGAGCATCATGGTGCTGGCCAATGTGGTGGCGCTGGCGGTGATGCTGTTTGCTGCCGGTTCCATCAGCGCGTTCGTGGACAAGCATCCCACCGTGAAGATGCTGGCGCTGGCGTTCCTCGTGCTCATCGGAACGAATCTCGTCGCCGAGGCCTTGGGGCAGCACATTCCCAAGGGCTATACCTACTTCGCCATGGCCTTCTCGGTGGCTGTGGAGATGCTCAACATCCGTGTGCGGCGGCGGGCCTGATGCGCTTCGCCGCATGGCAAGCGGATCGCGCGGATGCGTCGCGCGGATGCATCGCGCGGGTGCGTCAGGCTGGCCCGACTCTTGCCCTTCATGAGGGGCGAACCTTTTCCCGGAGTGCCTGCATGACCTCTGTCTTCGTCACATCCCGTCGCCTGATGGCGGCGCTCATGATGTCCGCTGCCGCGTCGCTGACCCTGGGCGGCGAGGCTGCGGCGCAGTCGTCCGCCAACAGCGGCACCGGCGCGGTAGGCGCAACTCTCACGCCGTATGCGGGGTACCTGATCACCGGGAACTGGTACGACGGCCCGGCGGGAACGAGCATCAGTACCACCAACGCACCCACGGTGGGCGTGCAGGGCAGCATTCCGCTCACGCGTGGGCTGTCCCTGGTGGGTAACCTCGCGTATGCCTCGGGCGACCTGCGCATCGGGTTGCCCTTGCTGGGCGGTGTCAATGTGGGTAGTGCCACAACGTGGATGTACGACGTGGGGCTCGAGCTGGGTGGCCTGGGCGGCACCACGCGCGGCTTTGCGCCGTTCATCCAGGGTGGCATTGGCGGCATGACCAACGACATCAGCGTGAGCGTGCTGGAGACCCGGTCCACCAGCGTGGCCTACACGCTGGGTGGCGGACTGGATGTCGGCATCACGCCGGGCATCACGCTGCGTCTGCAGGCCAAGGACTACATCAGCCGCTTCAACTCCGAGGACGCCGTGGGCTTCCGGGCCGAAGGCAACCTCGCGCACAACCTCGCGCTCACGGCGGGCATTCGCTTCGTATTCTGACCGCGTAGTCATCGCGGGGCGGACACGTGTGATGTCGGCCGAAGCGATTGCGTGCTACACTTCGCGATCGTGTGTTCCTCCAGCTGAGCATTGCCGTGTCCGCACTTCGATCCTCCCATCGTGGCCCGCAGGGGCCCGCTCTCCGTTGGCCGCTTGCGGTCATCACGCTTGCCGTGGTGCTGTTCGCCGGCGGCCTGTCGCCTTCCGCTCTCTTGGCCCAGGCCAGCGGGCAGGGCAATGCGGCCGGAGCCAATCCGGTGCTGAGCGACACGGCGCGCAGCACGCGGCCGTCGGCCGATCCACTGCGGGGCAATGTGAGCGCACTGAGCGCGCTGAGTGCCCAGGCCCGCGCGCAGCAGGACGCCTTCGAACGCAATCATCGACTCGGGCTGCGCTTCTACAACGGCGGCGCCGATGCGAGCTGCGAAGTCCCGCTGGGTCGCATCTGCTACTGGAACAACAACGGGGATGTGCCGCCGCCGGCCGAGCGGAACGACGCCAAGATCGAACGCGAGCAACTGCTCGATATGCTGGCGCGCGCCCACAGCGCCGACCCCAAGGACGATTGGGTGAACGGCATGCGCGTGCGCTATGCCATCGAGGGACAGAAGCCGGAGCTCGCGGTGGAGGCCGCGCGCGCCTGCGGCGGCACCACGTGGTGGTGTGAATCGCTGCAGGGATTGGCGCTGCACAATGCCAACCTGCACCGCGAGGCGCAGGCAGCGTTTGAGCGGGCGTTGTCGGCCATGCCGGCGGCGCAGCGCTGCGAGTGGACCGATCTCACGCCGTGGCTGGATCCGTCTACGCATGCAGCCTACAAGGCCATGAGCTGCGACGCGCGCGCCTCGTACAACACGCGCGTGCTGCGTCTGGCGCAGCCGCTCTGGATGCTGCCGGGCAATGATGCGGCCAGTGAGTGGTATGCGCGGCACACCATGTCGCGCATTCATTCGCTGGGCCGCATTCCCTACGATCTGCAGTGGGGCGATGACCTGCTCGAGTCGCAGCTGCGTTACGGCTGGCCGATGTCCTGGTCGGTGCAGAATGGTGGCGTGGCCGATCCGCGACCGCCGCAGGTCATCGGTCATGAGCCGACACCGAGCTACGACTTCATGCCCGTGCCGGCCGTGATCGAGAATCCGCTGGCGGCCAAGGAGGAGTCGTGGGAGCCCAAGCGTCGCAAGGCGCGCATGCGCTACGCCACGCGATACGCGGCGGGGTACGGTGAGCTGCCGCATCAGTTCGCGCGCTTCAAGCGCGGGGACACGACGCTGGTGGCCGGTGGCTTCCGTCTCATGCGCGAGCTCGAAATGGGGCGCGCGCCGTATAACGCCGGCCTGACGCTCGACGCACTCAATGGGCAGACGCCGGTGCAGGTCACCAAGGACGATGCCGGCGCCAATCGCGCGCTGCTCGCGCCCATGACCGCGCCCATGCTGGCCAGTCTCGAAGTGCTCGCGCCCACCGGCAAGCGGGCCGCGCGGGTGCGTGCGGCCGTGCAGCCGCTGCCCGCAGACACGCGCCTTTCGGACTTCCTGCTGCTGCAGCGTGGTGATCCGTCGCTCACCCCGAGCCTCGAGCGCAATGCCGAGCAGGCCTATGGGTCGCGCGATGTGGTCGGCGGTACGCAGATCGGCCTGTACTGGGAGATGTACCGTCCGGCCAGCCCGCAGGCACCACTGCAGGTGTCCGTGCGGGCCACACGACTGGGCGCGAGTTTCATGCAGCGTCTGGGCAGCAGCATCGGCTTGTCCAAGGCCCTGCAGCCGATCTCCATCAAGTACAACGACAACGGGCGGCCCGATGGCGGGGCGGGGCGCAGCCTGACGCTCAATTTCCCGAGTGTGCCGGAGGGCGATTACCGGCTCACGCTGGTCGTGAGTGGATCGGGGATCACCGACAGCACGACGCAGACCATTCGCGTGAGGTCGGGGAGGTAGGCACACCTCTCACCTCTCGTTTCGCATTTCAGACTTCAGATGTCTGATGTCCGAGATGTGAGGTGGGAGGATGAGACTGAAATAGATGATTGCGATGTGAGCAACCAATGAGATGGGAATCCCGATCGTATGCGGAGGGGACTGCGGTCGGGGTCGGGTCGCGGTCCAGGTCGGGGTCGGGGTCGGGTCGCGGTCCAGGTCGGGGTCGGGGTCGGGTCGCGGTCAAGGTCAAGGTGCCCCCCTCGCGATAGTCCCGGTCGGCGCCCAGCCGCCCACGATCGCATCTCTCACATCATTCGTTGCTCACATCCCAATCATCTATTTCTGTCCCATCTCCCACCATCTCACATCTCATCCTCTCCCCATCTCACTTCTCAAGGGAGCGAGAGGATTTGACGAGGACGATGCCTACGGGTGATCCGTAGTCATCGTTCGAGATGGGCAGGCCCGGCGGCGCCATCCATTGGCCTCCGTCCGCGCGCACCATCAGGCGATGGGTTCCCGGCGCGAGCTTGAGCTCGGCGCGCCAGCGTCCGCTGGGATGCCGCTTGAGCTGCGTCACGGTCCAGGCCGTGGCATCGCCCATCAGCTCCACGCTTTCCGCACGCGGCGCATCAACAAGCAGCACGACGCGCAGTGTGTCACCCGCGCCCTCGCCGGCAGCGGTTCCGGACTCGAGCGAGGCGCTGTCCACACCTGTCGAGGATGCGGCCACGGTGATGCCGCTCAGACTGGCGGCATCCACGCGGCCGAGGGTGCGGGCCTCGAAGGACAGAATGCCGTTGGGCGTGCCCGCATGATCGTCCCGCCAGGGCAGACGCGAAATGCGCACACCAATGCCCACAATGGGCGAGAAACCGCGACGCGGTCGGTCACTGAGGTCATCGCGCAGCGACGTGCCGCCCACCGTGGCCGCATTGGACGCCGCCGACCCCACCAGCGACAGCCAGCCCGTCACCGGCTGCACCACGGCCACCGAGGCCACTGTGGGCACCGCCTGGGGACGCGGCGCGAGCGCGTCGCGACTGATCCAGGTCGCCACCGGCGCCGTCACCGACACCAGCCAGCCCGTGGCACCGGTCTGGAAGCCCATCGAGGCAATGCCCGTGGCCAGATCGCGCCGCTGCACGGTGCGCAAAGTGCGACTGCTCACCATGCGTCCCGCATCGTTCGGCAAGCCCGCCATCTGATCAGGCTCGTCCACCGTGATGGTCTGCGTGGTCATGCGACTGGCGCGCTCGAGCGACATGCCGAAGGCCAGTTCCACACCGGCATAGCGCGTGATGAGCCCCGCCTCCGCCCGCCCAACGCGACCCACGTCCACACGCCGCGAAATGGTGGTGTCGGCGCCGCGATCATCGAGGCCGCCCGAGGCCTGTACCACCGGCAAACCGCCAAGCCGCCCCGGTGCGCCGTCCAGCGAGCCATGGCCAAAGGACACCGCGCCCCAGACCCGCTGTTCGCCAAACCGTGCACGCGCGCGCAAGGCCAGCGTGCCCTGCGTTGCCTCATGACTGCTCATGGCATCGCGCAGGCTCGCATTGCCGCTGGCGAGGGCCGTGAACTTGACTCGACCGAGACGCCCGATGGGCTGCGTGGCGCCCAGCCACACGTCGTTGCGCTGCGACAGGGCGCTGCCGCTGCCGTCAGGCAGCAGGGCGACGCCGAGGAGCGAGAAGCTGGCCGTTTCCGTGACGCTGCCGATGTTGGCCGACGGCGCGATGGGCGACTCGGTCCGCGATTGCGCCATGAGCGCACGCCCGCCCGCCAGCGAGGCCAGCGCCGCCGAAAGGGCGCAGGGCACCGCCCAACGGTGACTCCGGGAACTACGACTCGACGGAGCCGGAGTCCCAGGCCACGGACGCTGCGTCGCACGAAGGGGTCGGCGGGCGATCGTCACGGGTCAGGTGGGCGAATCGGCTTGCGATCCGTCGTCGCAGGTGTGGACGGCGAAGCGCCAGGCGGGATCGTTCCTCGAACATAGCGATTGAGGGCCTCGAGGGCCATACCGGGGCCACGCTGCGCGTTCTTGGCGACGAGTGCCTGAAGACCGAGCAGCGCTTCGTCCCCCTTGGGCAGCGGGGACAGCGCATTCACGGCGTCTCGGGCATTGGGACGAGGCACGCCGCGGCTCACGAGATCCGTGAGCACGACCAGGGCAATTTCGGTGGAGCCACGCGGGTTGTTGCGGCGCACGGACTGCAGCGTGGCCTCATCAATGCCCGCACGCAGGGCGGCCGCGCCGGCGGCCAGTTCGTCGGGTGAACTCGTGGGCCCGAGCGTCTCGCGTGCCGAGTTGAGGGCGGCGGCGAATTCACGCACGGTGCGCAGGATACGCTCGCTGCTCATGCGACGCGCCGCCCCTTCAAGCGCACGATTGATGAGCGGCCGCGTTGGCAGGCCCATGTCGCGCGCGTCCTCGAACAGGCCGCGCAGGGTGTTGGCCGTGAGTGAGTCGAAACGGCTTTCGTCGAACTGAATCTGTGCACGGCTTTGCAGCGCGACCTGCGAGGCCGCAGCCTGCGTGGTCGCGGGCAACACCGGCGACGCGCTGGCACGCAGCGTGTCCGGCCGTGCCTGGGCGCCCAGGGGCCGTGCGGCAACTGCCAGTGGTGCCCAGGCCAGCATCAGCATGGGCAGCCTCGCCGACAGTCGCCAGCTCAGACTCCTGTGCTCCCGTTTCAACGCGCAGCCTCGTCGACGATCACGGCGTTGGTGGGGCCAAACCCGGCATCCGGCACCTGTGGCGCCAGCGGATCGACCAGCCACTGCTGACCGTCGACGACAAAGGCATAGGTGTGCCGACCCGGCTCAAGCGGCACGCGGGCCGACCAGGTGCCATCGGCCGCCTGCTGCACCATGGGCGTGGCCTGCTCGTCCCAGCCATTGAAGTCGCCCACCAGCGAGACTTCACGCGCCGTTGCGGGCAGGCGCAGCTCAAAACGCACCGTTCCGTCGCCCACCGCACGCGTGCTGCCCTCAAGCGTGTGCGCCGAGCCGGCAACAAACGCGCTGTCGGCCTGGCGCTGACTGGCCTCGGGCCGCCAGGGGCGCACCACACTCACGACCAACACGGCCGCTGCCGCGGCGCCCCACCACCACTGCGGACGGGGCAGACGCCGAGTTCCCGGTTTGCCGCCACCACCGCCATGCATCCGGCCTGCCTCGGCCAGTACGGCCCGGGCACAGTCTGCCGCCATGTGTGGCGTAGAGGCCGGCAGCGCCGCATACGACGCCCTGAGCCGCTGCGTGAGGCGCGTCTCCAATTCGGCGTCGACGCCGCTCTGATCATCGGGACCCGGGAAGGGCAAAGGCTGGTCAGCCATGACAGCCCTCCCCGGTGGGCGCATTGCGACTCATGACGCCGGCCCCTCGAAGTCGCGGCCCAGCAGCGCCCGCAACCGCTCGCTGCCGCGCTTGACGCGCATCTTGAGCGCCGACTCGCCTGCGCCTGTCATGGCCGACATCTCGCCGTACTCCAGCCCTTCGGCGTACTTGAGCAGCAGCGCTTCCCGCTGCAACGGATCGAGCTGCGCCAGGGCCCGCAGCAACGCGGCATCTTCCACACCGACTGGCGTGGTCGATGCGGGCGCGGTCGCCGAATCGATGGCGGCGTCGTCCTGAATGAACCGGCGCGTGCGCCGGCCACGGGAGGTGAGGAAGTTGCGGCACTGGTTGGTCAGGATGCGGAACAGCCAACCGCGAAACTGATCGCGCTCGTCGTACCGCCCGATCGCGAGATAGGCCCGCAGAAAAGTGTCCTGAACCACGTCCTCCGCATCCGCCCGCTCTCCCAGCATGTGGTATGCGAACCGCCAGCACGCGTCGTGATAGCGCGAGACCAAAAGACCGAAGGCCTCCCCGTCACCGGCGCGCGTCCGGACGACCAGTTCCGCGTCCGTCATCACCAAGTCAACATCGCAGCCACGCCACTCGTCACAGTGGCTCGGCCGTCGGGCCGCTGGTGAACCGCGGCGGACCGGCTCGATGACAGCTGGTACCCCGCGGATGAAGCCAGGGTCATCCGCGCAGCGAAGCCAACACCTGGACCGCCATCACCGCCAGGAACAGCCCCATGCCCAGCCGGTTGACCCCGCCCAAACGCTGCATCACCGCCGGGGTGTCACTCATGCTGACATCCTGGGTCTCCGCAAATCGCCGGGCCGCGCGGGCGCGACGGAAGAGAAACCAGTTCGCTGTCCCGCCGGCGGCAATCGACAGAGAAATCCGCACCGCCGCGATGAGATTGACCACCGATTGATTCTCGGGCTTCATCATCTCATCGAGCGTCTGCGGCAGCTCCATGTCGGGCCCGAGCAAGCGAATGGCCACGAGCGGCGCGAAAAAGAAGATCGCCCACTGCAGATAGAGCTTGCGATAGAGGAACCAGAGCGGGCCGAACAGGGCGGCGCTCCAATTCCAGGTTGGCACGAACTGCGGATCGTCGACGAACACCTGGAGCTTGCGTCGATATACCGACTCCCAGCGCGGGCCGATGAATGCGGCCAGCAGCGCTTCGTCGCGTGACGCCGCGGCCCTACCGGCCTGCGCCCAGCGTGGCAACTCGGGAGGTGGCGGCGCGGACTGGTTCTCCGGTCGGTCGGACGGGGAGTTGGACTCGGTCATCTCGGCTTCCGTTCAGGCGCCAGCGGCGGGCACATGCCGCACGCTCGGTTGCTGCTGCGACAGACAGTGCAGCGTGCCCAACCCCCACACGAGATCGACGGCATGAATGCCGATGACGTCGTGCTGCGGCAGCAGGCTCGCGAGCGTGTTGAGCGCCACGCGATCGTTGCGGTCGTTGAAGGTCGGTACGAGACAAACCCCATTGCCGAGGTAGAAGTTCGCGTAGCTGGCCGGCAGGCGCGTGCCGTCCATGATGACCGGGCGCGGATAGGGCAAAGTGACGACACGAAGGGCTTCGCCGCGCGCGTCCGTCGCGCCTTCGAGTCGCCGCAGATTGTCCAGCGAGCGCGCGTGGTTCTCGTCGTCGGGGTTTTCCTCGTGCGCGAGCACCATTACCCCGGGCGCCACGAAACGCGCAATGTCGTCGATGTGCCCATGCGTATCGTCGCCGACACAGCCCTCACCCAGCCAGATGGTTTTGCTGATGCCGAGGTACTCGGCGAATGCGCGCTCGTAGTCGACGCGGGTATAGCCGGGATTGCGCACCTGTACGTCGCTGAGCAACCACTCCTCAGTCACCAGCATGGTGCCGCGGCCATCAGTCTCGATGCCACCGCCTTCGAGCACGAGAGCTGCGCCGGTGTCATGGCGCAGGGCCTGCACCATGGGCAACCCCGACACACTGGCCATGCGCGCCGGTACTTCGCGGTCGAGCGCGAAGTTGTCGTACTTGGCCCAGGCGTTGAAGTCCCAGCGGATCCACTCGACGATGCCGTCTGCCGTATGCACCGCCGTTGCCCCCGAATCACGCAACCACACGCGATCGGTGGGCTGCACATGCAGGCGATAGCGGGACGCGTCCACGTCGTGCATGGTGAGTGCACTGCGCGCCTCGTCGGCGACCTCATCGCTGTGGCAGAGAATCTCCACACGTTCGTAGGGCGCGAGTGCGCGCACGATTTCCGCGTACACCCACGGAATGGGCGCGAACTTGCCCGGCCAGTCGGGCTCGTGGTGCGGCCAGCCAATCCAGGTGGCGTCGTGACGCTCCCACTCCGCGGGCATACGACGCGCGGGCACGGCCTGGGTCCGCGCCGCGGTCCCGGCCGCCTGCGCCGCCGTGATCGCGGCGTTGGCGGCGATCACCGCCGCGCTGGCGGCAATGCTGGCCGCTGTGCTCACGACGGCCCCATCCAACGGTTGAGAATGGGACCATACGCGTCGATGCGCCGGTCACGCAGGAAGGGCCAGTTGCGCCGCGTCTCCTCGATGAGGCTCAGGTCGCACTGGGCCACGAGAATGGTCGGCTCGGTCCCGGCCTGCTCGAGGTAACGGCCAAACGGATCGCAGATGAACGACTGCCCGAAGAACTCGAGCCCGTCGGTGCCCGGCTCGGGCTCGAAGCCCACACGATTGGGCGAGGCCACGAAGACGCCGTTGGCGATGGCGTGTGCGCGCTGCGCGGTGCGCCACGCATCGACCTGCGCGTCGCCGAATGTGGCCTTCTCCGCGGGATGCCAGCCGATGGCCGTGGGATAGAACAGCACCTGCGCACCGAGCAGCGCCGTGATGCGCGCGCCTTCGGGATACCACTGATCCCAGCAGATGAGCACACCGATGTCAGCGTAGCGCGTACGCCAGACACGGAAGCCGTTGTAGCCCGGATGCCGCTCATGACGCTGGTCACCCGTCACGTCGCCGGGCGCGAAGTAGTACTTCTCCTCGAAGAGCGGATCGTGCGGGATGTGCATCTTGCGATACGTGCCCAGCACGCTGCCGTCGGCATCGATGACGGTGGCCGAGTTGCGGTAGAGGCCCGGGGCCTCGCGCTCGTAGTACGGCACGACGATGACGATGGCGAGCTCCTTCGCCAACGCCTGAAAGGTGTGCACGATGGGACCGTCGGCCGGCTCGGCAATGTCAAACCGCTCCGGACGCACCGTCTTGCAGAAGTACGGCGCGTTGAAGAGTTCCTGCAGGCAGATGATCTGCGCACCACGCGCCGCGGCTTCCCGCACGCGTGTTACGGCCTTGGCCACATTGGCGGCCAGATCGTCGGACGCGGTGTCCTGCACGATCCCGATGGTGACGATGTTGGGCATGCGATAAAGATAGCCAAACTCGTGAGGTGAAACGCTCACTCAGGACCCGGAACTCGAACTCAAAACCCGGAACTGATCGGTTTCAGGTTCTGGGTTCAAGTTCCGGGTTGCGAGTTGCCCTGGTGGCTACTTCCTGCTCTTTTTCGCCGGCTCGGGATCCAGCAGCGGCTGCAGGTAGCCGAGCAGGGCCCGGCGCAGGTCATCCAGCATGGCTTTGCGGTCAGCGGCCACGCTGGTCCGTCCGCGCTGGGCGAGAATGGCCTGACCGATGGTCGCGGTCATGAGCGCCGCGCGGCGCCGGTCACGCGCCGGCAGGCGCGGATTGCGGGTCGCAAACAGCACGTCGAGCCGATCCACGAAGGACTCGAAGAGCTGCGCCCGGAGGCGCGCGGGCGCAGCGCCCGTGGCACCGGGCGGCGCGTCGTGACTGGCGAAGACCCGACGAAACGCGGGCGTGCGGTCATGGAAATCGGCGAGCGGTCGTACGACCCGATCAATAAGGCGCTCGAGCGGCAACTCCAGCGGGTCAAGCGGGAGCGCGCGCTCGTGGATGGCGCGCATCTCGTCGGCGTAGCGCAGCGCCAACGCCGCGAGCACGGCATCACGATTGGGGAAGAACTGATACAGCGAGCCCTTGGCCGTCTTGGCTTCGGCGGCGATGGCCTCGGCGGTGGCCGCTTCAATGCCATCGCGGGCAATGACCGTGGCCGCTGCCTCGAGCAGCAGTTCCACGCGGCGCTGGCCACGGGACTGACGTGGGCGCCGCCGATACGCGTCGTCGGCGAGCGCGCTCAATTCCGCGCTGCGATCGCTGCTTTCGGGCGGGTCGAGCAGGTCGGACGCATCGGGCGGCGCGAGCTGTTCGACGGCCTCATCGGGATCGGGCGCGGCGGCGGGAGCCGGCGAGCTACGGCGCTTGGCGGGCATCCCGAGAGGATACCGACGGGAACGGATGTTGACAACGCGCGCGGGTCCGATGGTGGACCGGTCCGCGCGCGCTCACATGCGGTGCGCTGCAGTCACTCGGTCAGTGGGTCACTCGGTCACGAGCAGCGCCACGACATCCATCACGTTGGTGCCCGTGGGCCCGGTGCGCAGCAGGGCGTCGGCGGCGTCGAGGGCGAGATAGGAGCGACCGGTCGCCAGATCGGTTTCCGGCGCGCGACCGTGACGACGGGCCAAGCCGGGCGTCGCGGCGTCTGTAATGGCCCCGGCCGCATCGGTGGGACCATCGCGGCCGTCCGTGCCGGCGGCCAGCACGCGCACGCGCCATGCGTCGGCGTGGCCACGCTGCGTCGCAGCCTCGAGTGCCAGGGCCGCCGACAATGCCAGCACCTGCATGCGCCCGCCCTTGAGCGGTTCGTCAGCGGCCGACGGCCGGCGCGGCAGGGCGAAGCCTTCGGCGCGCGCGACGGCGTCATCCGCATCCAGTCGCGCGTCGTCGTCTTCTCCGAATTCCATGGCGCGCGCCATCGTGGCGTGCAGATCCACCACGGGCTCACCGCCGGCGAGCAACACGGCGCGGCTTCCACGCGGCGTCTGGTGGGCGAGCGCGATCGCGCGCTGTGCCAGCACCTCACCCAGCAGCGCGGCATCCCCTTCGAGCGGCGTGTCATCCACCATCACCGATGTCACCGCATGCTGTGACGCAGCGCGTGACGCTTCGGCCACGGCCAGCGCATTGCGCGCCACAATGCGGTACGAGGTGTGCGCGAAGGCCGGGTGTGTTGCAGGCGGTACGGCAGGCGGTGTACCGCTTCCGGCGAGCCCCAGCACGGTGGACATCTCGCGCTGCAGTCGACTGCGGAGATCGTGCGCGTCGAGCACCGCGAGAAAGGTCGCGTCGTCGAAGGGATCGGGGGTGCAGGGGCCCGAACCGATCACGGCCTCGTCGTCGCCAATGACATCGCTGATGGCAAAGGTGGCAATGTGCGCGGCGCCACGCTGATGCAGTGCCGTGGCGAGCCGGCCGGCACCAAAACGCAGCACGCGGCGGCGGATGGCGTTCATCTCGTGAATGGCCAGTCCACCTTCGAGCAGCGTCTGTGCCAGATTGGCGACAAGCGCCTGCGCCGCGGCGGCGTCACCGGCCGCCTGCGAGAGTGCGGGGATGGGGGCCGCGCAGAGGGCGGTCGTGCCACCGGAGAGCAGCACGAGCACCACGTCGTTGGTGTCAACATCGGCGATGGCGTCTTCGAGCGCTTCGGCTGCAGCGAGTGATGCCGGGCCGGGTACCGGGTGGTCACCCAGTGCCACACGAATTCCCGCCGGCGGCACCCAAGTGTCGGGCAGCGCATGGCTCACCAGCGCACCGCCAGTCGGCGCTATGCCGCGTGCGTCCAGCGCGGCCACGGCGCCCTGCAGCATGGCCGGCGCGGCCTTGCCGAGGGCCATGACATGTACACGAACGCCGGGAGCCATGCCGTGTTCGTCGCACCACACCGACACGGCGCCCCGCGTGCGCTCAAACGGCGCCGCGCCCTGCACCGCGGCCTCATAGAGAGCCGAGAGCAGGGCGCGGTGTGTATCGACCGAGGGTCGAACGCTCACCTTACTTGCTGGCGGTGGCCTTGCTCACCGCGGAGCCCAGCTCGGTGTACGCGTCGGCGGCCATCTGGTTGAACGGGGTCGTGATGTACGCAATGCGGCCCGTGGGGTCGATGACGTACAGGTGTCGCGAATGGAAGCCCGTGCCCTTGTTGGCGCCGTAGGCCACACCCACCGCACGCGCGGTGTCGGCGGCGAAGCGGAAGGGGAACTTGGCATCATTGGCCCAGGAGACCAGTGCCGAGTCCGGGTCGGTGCTCACGCCAACGAGCGTGACCTTGCTGCCGCCCTTGAACAGCTCGGCGTAGCGGTCCCGGTACGACTCCATCTGCACGGTGCAGCCGCGCGTGCGCGCCTTGGGAAAGAATGCCAGCACCACCGTTTCGCCGCGGTGCTCGGAGAGCTTGAACGGCTTGGCCTCAACGCCCTTGGCGGTGACGGTCTGCACGGTGAAGTCGGGCGCCATGTCGCCGACCTTGAGCGTGGTCTGCGCGCCGGCAAGGGCTGGCAGCAGGCCAAAGGCGGCGGCGAAGGCCGCGGTGCGGGCCGCGACACGCGAACGAACGGACATCAGGAACTCCTGGCAGGGTGAAATGAAGGGAGACCGACGCAACAGGAACGCTAGTGTGCTGCGGGACCTGTCGCCAACCCGGGACGCCCGGTGACTCCCTCGGAGGACAATACCCCGCAGAGTTCTGTGGTTTCCGACACCAAAACGGCCGATTCGTGCTGGCACGGCGTCTGCAACGTGAGGTGGGTGAGGACGGCGCATGAAGCCCGTCACCTGTCCCGGAGATCCCATGCTGGCTGCCACGACCGTTTCGATGCCCCAGGTTCAGACACGTACTCGTCTGCGCCGGGCGGTGTTTCCTGTGCTGATTCCCGTGGCCTTCGCAGTCCTGACGGCCTGTGGGGGGAGCGAACGCGGCGTCGATGCACAGATGCAGGCGGATCTTCAGGCCGCCTCGCAGGCGGCGCCCATGCGCGGTCAGTACATGTCGCCCATGGAAATGGGGTATGGCGCCGGGTACGCGCCGGCGCCGGGGTATGGCGCCTACGGTTACCCGCAGCCCTATGGGCAGCCGTACGGCGCGTATCCGCCAGCCAGCTATCCGGCGGCCGCCTATCCGCAGGCGCCGCAGCGGGTGGTGTATGCCCCGGCTCCTGCGCCAGCGCGGCGCAGCGGCAGTTCGGGTACCGGCGGCGGAACGGGCAGGGGCGCCGTGCAGGAGCAACGCAACACGCAGAAGGGCGCCATCATCGGCGCGGCCACCGGCGCGGCCATTGGCGTGGCCACGTCACGTGATCGGGTGAAGGGTGCGGCTATCGGGGCACTGGGGGGTGCCGTGCTTGGTGGCGTGATCGGCCATCAGGTGAAGACGCCGCGCTGAATCGATTGGCAGCAAGCAGCGTCGTGCAGCACCTGCTGAACGCCACTGTGCGCTGCGACACAACACAACACGAACGGTCGGCAACTTTCCAAGCGGTTGCCGTGTCCGAGAGAGAGAGGGGTAGGACGGTCTGATCGCTTCGTGGAGGGGGCGGGATGACAACAGGAACACCCGTCGTGGCGCCAGATCGCCGCGGCGGGTGTTGCTGTATGTGCTGTCGTATTGGCTGCCGTCCGCGCTGCTGAATGCCCTTCGGTCATCTCCGCCTCCGTCGTTTGCCCCACGCGTCAGCCGTACACCGTGAGCGCAGCGGGCAGGACGGACACCGCGAGCTCGCCGGACGGGGCATCGTACAACTCGCCATCGGCTTCGAAACGCAGCGGCGTGCGGTCATCGCCACGGAGAACGAATGCGCTGCGCTGATGGCTTGTAACCGCTGGATGTTGCAGGTGCCGCCCAAGTACGGCGAGTCCGAGCACCGCCGGCCGCTGCCAGCGCGCGACCTCGCCAATCGCCACAGCGTGCAGTTGCCCGTTGTCGAGTCGCGCGCCAGGCGCAATGCGGAAGGCCCCACCAAACAAGTGGCCGTTGGCGAACACCACCATCAGGTGACGCTGCCTGGGGGCGTCGTCGATCTGGAGATCGAGGCCGCGAAAACCCCGCAGCGCCGTCAGGGCGGTGACCACGTACGCGGCTGTCCCCCGCCAGATGGACGGCCGCTGCATGCGGGTGAGTACGTCCACGTCGAACCCGAGCCCGGCCGCGTTGCAGAACGGGACGTCGCCCATCATCCCCAAATCGATGCGACGCGTCTGGCCCCGATGAACCAATGCCGCGAGGGCCGCTACATCATGTGACGGCGTACCGAGTGATTTCACGAAGTCATTGCCCGTGCCGGCGGCGCACACGGCGAGCGGTGGAGTCGTGCGTCCCGCCCGAGCTGCGCGGTATAGCGCGGAGACTGCGTGATGCACGGCGCCGTCTCCACCCACCACCACCAGACCCTGTGCGCCATCGTCGAGCGCGCGGGTGACTTGCCGGGCTTCGTCGCCACGGCCCGTGGTGGTGTAGCGACGCACCGTGGCACCAGCGGCCAGCGCACGTTCCATGGCGTCGGCGCGCGGTGCCGCACGCCCGCCACCGGCAGCGGGATTGACCAGCAGCGCAATCATGGTGTGGCGTGTGGCAGGTGGAGAGGGATGACGGGAACATCGAGGCGGCGCGCACCGGCCATGTGACGCCCTGCGCCTCGGGCGACATGTCCAAGATGAAATACGCGTGAGATGGTGGCGCAGGTCACGGACAATTGGCAAGGGCCACCACACATTGTGAGGGTCTTCAACACGGAGTACACCATGCGAGTCATGCGAACTTTTCTTGCGCTGGCGGCGACGGCCGCGCTGGCTGCCTGCGGCAGCGACAACACGGGCCCCAACGCGTCGGGCGACGTCGGCATAGGCTTTCAACTGGCCCAGTCATCCGGAGGCCGCGCCCTCACCGCTGATGGCATGATGGCCGCGCAGACGGCCGACGGCGTGGTGTCTGGCGCGGCGGTCAATGCCGAGCCCACCCCACTGGGTTTCCTCGTCACCCGCGGTGACGATGAGCTGCTCGTGACCAAGGCGCAGCTCGTCATCAAGAACGTCAAGCTCACGCGCGCGGGCGCCACCTGCCGCGATGATGACGATGACGACGATGATGATGATGACGATGATGATCGGCGACGGGACGATCGCTGCCCCACCGTGCATACCGGCCCGTATCTGGTGGATCTTGGCGTGACTGGTGAAGAGCGCGGGCGGCTGTCGGTGGATCTGCCCGAGGGCAACTACAGCGGCATTCGTTTTGACATTCACAAGGTGACCAGCAGCCGCTCCGACGATCTGGCCTTCCGTCAGGCCAATCCGGATTTCCGCGACATCAGCGTGCGGCTCGAAGGCAGCTACAACGGACAGCCGTTCGTGTTCGTGTCGGACGTGAATGCCAAGCTGGATGTGCCGCTCACCGCACCCGTCACCATTGGCGGTGATGTCACGAACGTCACGGTCACGCTGGATCTCGGTGCGTGGTTCGTGAACCCGGTCGGTGGTCTGTATGCACCGGCGCTGGCCAACACGCCGGGCCTCATTCGGGCTCGCGTGGAGAACAACATTCGCTTCGCGTTCAAGGCCTTCCGAGACAAGAATCGCGATGGGCGGGAAGACTGACGGTTCTGCGTGACTGAGGGCTGAAAACGAATCAGTTCCGGGTTTTGCGTTGAAGTTCCGGGTCATGAGTTCTTCAACTCACGACCCGGAACTTCAACCCAGAACCCGGAACTGATCTGTTTTCAGCGGTGCGACCCGTTACTTGCCAACGAGGCTGCGCAGCACGTACGGCAGAATGCCACCGTGGATGTAGTACTGCATTTCCTCCGGCGTATCGATGCGGCAACGTGCGCTGAAGGTCTTGACGCTGCCGTCAGCCGCGGTGGCCTCGACCGTGAGCGTGGCCCGCGGTGCGAGTGAGGCATCGAGGCCCACAATGTCGTAGGTCTCGAAGCCGGTCAGGCCCAGCGACTGCCGCGTTTCGGCGTTCACGAACTCGAGCGGCAGCACACCCATGCCCACGAGGTTCGAGCGATGAATGCGCTCGAAGCTCTCGGCAATGACCGCACGCACGCCGAGCAGCATGGTGCCCTTGGCCGCCCAGTCGCGCGAAGAGCCCGTGCCGTACTCCTTGCCGGCGATGACGATCTGCGACACACCGGCCGCCTGACGCGCCATCGACACATCGTAAATGGCTTCGGGCTCGGCGCCGGGCGCCGTAGCCGTCCACCAGCCTTCCTTGCCACCCGTCAGTTCGTTCTTGAGTCGGATGTTGGCGAAGGTGCCGCGCATCATGACTTCGTGATTGCCACGGCGTGCGCCGTAGGAGTTGAAGTCCTTCTTCTCCACGCCGAGCGACGTGAGGTACTTGCCGGCCGGGCTCGCGGCCGCGATGGAACCCGCGGGCGAGATGTGGTCGGTGGTAATGGAGTCGCCGAACATGCCGAGCACCTTGGCGCCGGTGATGGGGCGAATGCCCGGCGGCGTCATCGTCATGCCGGTGAAGTACGGCGGGTTCTGCACGTAGGTGCTGCTTGCGTCCCAGGCGTACTGATTGCCCGTGGGGGCCGCGATAGCCTGCCAGTGTTCGTCACCCTTGAACACATCGGCGTACTGCGTGGTGAACTGCTCGCGCTTGACGCTCTCGAGAATGGTGTGCTCGACTTCCTGCGGCGACGGCCAGATGTCACGCAGGAACACGGGGCCGTCGGTGCCGATGCCCAGCGGCTCGGTGGCCATGTCGATGTCCATGCGGCCAGCCAGCGCGTAGGCCACCACCAGCGGCGGCGACGCGAGGTAGTTGAAGCGCGTCTGCGGATTGACGCGGCCTTCGAAGTTGCGGTTGCCCGAAAGCACGGCCGCCACGTTGAGCTTGCCCGTATCGATGGCTTCGCTGATTTGTGTGGGCAGCGGACCCGAGTTGCCGATGCAGGTGGTGCAGCCGTAGCCCACCACATTGAAGCCAAGGGCGTTGAGCGAATCCATGAGATTCGCCTTGTGGAAGTACTCCGTGGCCACCTTGGAGCCGGGGGCCAGCGAGGTCTTGACCCAAGGCTTGGTCTTGAGGCCCTTGTTCACCGCGTTGCGCGCCAGCAAGCCAGCGGCGAGCATCACGCTCGGGTTGCTGGTGTTGGTGCAGCTCGTGATGGCGGCGATGACGACATGGCCGTGCTGCAGCTTGAACGACTGACCCTTGTAGTCGCAGGGTACCCCTTGGTCGGCTTCCACGTGTCCGCCTTCCGACACCATGGCCGCAGCGGCCGAACCGGCCGGCGCCGCCGCCACCGCCTGCGTGGCGAGCTGCGTGGCCAGCGCCTCGCGGAACATGGCCTTGCTCTCTGAGAGTGGCACACGATCCTGCGGACGCTTGGGGCCCGCGAGGCTTGGCACCACCGTGCTCAGGTCGAGTTCGAGCGTGTCGGTGAAGACGGGGTCGGGCGTGGCGTCAGTGCGGAAGAGCCCCTGCGCCTTGCAGTAGGCTTCGACCAGCGCGACCTGCTCGTCACTGCGGCCCGAGAGGCGCAGATACTTGAGCGTTTCGTCGTCGACGGGGAAGAAGCCCATGGTGGCGCCGTATTCCGGGGCCATGTTCGCGATGGTCGCACGATCGGCGAGCGCGAGGCTCGAGAGACCCGGGCCGAAGAACTCGACGAACTTGCCGACCACCTTCTTCTTGCGGAGCATCTCGGTGCAGGTGAGCACGAGGTCCGTCGCTGTGGCGCCGGCCGGCAGCTTGCCATGCAGCTTGAAGCCGATGACTTCGGGAATGAGCATGCTCACCGGCTGACCCAGCATGGCCGCCTCAGCCTCGATGCCGCCCACGCCCCAGCCCAGCACCCCGAGACCATTGATCATGGTGGTGTGCGAGTCGGTGCCCACGAGCGAATCACAGTAGGCCAGCGTCTCGCCGCCGTCCTGCGCGGTGAAGACGACCTGCGCGAGATACTCGAGATTGACCTGATGGCAGATGCCGGTACCGGGGGGCACCGCGCGGAAGTTGCGCAGCGCTGTCTGGCCCCACTTGAGGAACTGATAGCGCTCGCGGTTGCGCTCGAACTCGAGTTCGGTGTTGAGCAGCAGCGCGGCCTCGGTGCCGTATTCATCCACCTGCACCGAGTGGTCGATGACGAGATCGACGGGCTGCAGCGGATTGATGCGCGTCGGGTCGCCGCCCAGAGCCACCATGGCATCGCGCATGGCCGCGAGGTCCACCACGCAGGGCACGCCGGTGAAGTCCTGCAGCAGCACGCGGGCGGTGCGGAACGCGATTTCCTTGTCTACCGGTGCCTTGACGTTCCAGCGGGCCAGCGCTTCCACGTCGGCCTGCTTGACGAAGGCGTTGTCTTCACCGCGCAGCAGGTTTTCGAGCAGCACGCGCAGCGAGAACGGCAACGTGCGGGCGGTACTGCCGGTGAGGCCGTCGAGGGCATCGAGACGGAAGTACGTGTACTGGCGGGCGCCCACCGAAAGGGTGGAGCGGGCGCCGAAGGAATTGGGGTGTGACATGAAGGGAGTGTCCTGCGCGGGCCGACCCCACGGGTGGCGCCACGCGTCCGGAACGGAGCCACTCATCGCGCCGCGATGCCGCCACTTGCGTCATCCGGTACCGACGAGGCTGCAGGGAATATCGGCCGGGGGACCGTCATCGGCCAGCCTCGGCGCCACATACCGGCTCAGGCCGACTGCGCCAGCCTCGCCCCGGCTTCGTCCCAGGTCTCGATGGGAGCCACGGTGATGGCCGATACGGGGCAGCAGCCCGCAAAGCCGCCGTCGGCTGGGGAGAACTCGTGCACGGGCAGCATGGGGTAGGCCTTGAGCTCCTCGTCGAGCGCCATGAGGTGGGGCGCGTGGGCCGCGCAGAGGCCGCAGCCGGTGCAGGCGGGCCGGTCCACCTCGATGCGCATGAGCCGACGCGGATAGATGCCGCCCGGGGCGCTCAGGGCATTGAGCAGGTGGCCAAGCGCCTCACGGGTGGCCGTGTAGCCCAGATCGAGCAGCTTTTCGATGTGCCGGAAGGAGAACCAGCCGATGTGCGAAACCGGCGGCCGCACGAGCAGCATGGGCGGCCCCTTCCAGGTCTCCAGCGTGGCCTGCTGCATTTCGTGCATCATCATCGTGGCGGCGCGCATGAAGATCGTGGCAAAGCCCTGCTCGGCCACGCCGGCGGCCAGCGGCACGTTGGCGATGCCCACGTCCACGGCAATGAGCGCGTCCACGTCGAGGCCCGCCACTTCGACCGGCAGATTGTCCATGGTGCCGCCGTCTATGCACACCCGGTCACCCACCACGCCGGGCGGGAAGAAGCCGGGCAGGGCACACGACGCATAGACGGCATCCCGCACCTTGACCTGTCGGAACCCCGGGCGTCCGAACACCACCGGGGTGCCACGCTCGAGGTCCACGGCCGCCACCAGCAGTTTGGTCTTGAGATCGTCAAAGCTGCCGTCAGCCACCAGCTCGTCACAGAGCGCGCGCAGCGGCCCCTCGAGGTAGATGGACCGCGACAACATGCGGTCCATGATCATGCCGACGTGATTGATGCGGAAGAGATCCTTGCGCTTGAAGGACAGCGCGCGCTCCTGCAGCACATCGGGCGTGACGCCACTGGCCGCGGCGGCGGCAATCATGGCGCCGATGCTGGTGCCGGCAAAGAGATGCGGCGTAATGCCCGCCTCGCGAATGGCGCGCAGCGCACCGATGTGGGCCATGCCCTTCAGCGCGCCGCCGCCCAGTACCACCCCAATGCGCGGCAGCGCCTGATGGATGCCGGTGCGGTCCATCGGGGTGCTGTCCACCGGTGCCTTGAACGGACTCACGCCTGCCTCTCCTGCCACGTCATACGGTCCACGTCAAACGGTGCACGTCATGCGGTCCACGATATGCGCTGTTCACCCACGGTTCATCTGTCACTGGTATCTTACACCCATGCGCGTGCTGCTGGTGGAAGACGACGAAACGCTGCGGGACAGCGCGGCGGCCTTCCTGCGTGCCAACGGGTTTGCGGTGGATCCGGTGGCCACGGGGAAGTTGGCGCGCGAGCTGGCGGCCGTCAGCCCATATGATGCCGTGGTGCTCGACCTGCGTCTGCCTGACGATGACGGGTTGGCCATCTGCACGGCGCTGCGTGCGCGCACGCCGGCGCCGCGCATCGTCATGGCCACGGCTCGCGATACGCTGGAGGATCGCGTGGCCGGGCTCGACCTCGGCGCCGACGACTATCTCGTCAAGCCGTATGCGCTGCGCGAACTGGTGGCGCGTCTGCGCGCGGTGCTGCGCCGCCCGGACAGTGACGCGCCCACAGTGCTGGTGGTGGGAGATCTGCACCTCGATCCTGCCACCCGGATGGTACGACGCGGCCGGCGCGACATCCCGCTGACCACCAAGGAGTTTGCCATTCTCCAGGTGCTCATGCGCGCGCCGGGTCGGGTGCTCACCCGCGAGTATCTGGGCGAGCACGCCTGGGACGACAATTTCGATCCCATGAGCAACGTGATCGACGTCTACATTGCGCGCCTGCGCCGCAAAGTGGACGCCGAGGGCGAGGTGCCGCTGCTGGAAACGGTACGCGGCACCGGGTATCGGCTCATGCTGCCTCCGCCGGAGTCCACACCTGGTGCGAACCGTGCCTGAGCGCGTGGGGCTTCGCTCCCGCATTCGCACCCGCTTCACGCTGCTCTATGCGGCCACGGTGCTGCTGTTGCTGCTGGTCGCGGCCACGGTCACGCGGCAGGCACTGCGCGCCACGCTGCAGCAGGAATTCGACGAATCGGTGCGCGCCTCGGCGGCCCTTGTGTCGCAGTTCTTCCGCACCGAAATCGCGGAGTATCGCAGCATCGAGGCCACGCTCACGCACATCAGCGGCGAGTTGGTGTTTGAAGACCGTGCCATGCATATCCGCCGACCCGACGATTCGCATTTTGGCGACTCCGTGTCCATGCCACGTGGCACCGTGTCGCGCATGGCCCGCGGTCAGCTGTCGGCGCCGGTGCGTGCGGTACGCTTTCCGCTCGACAAGGATCTGGCGCCCGGGTGGGACGTGGAAGTGCATGCGTCGCTGGCCAATCTGCACGCCCTGCTGCGGCGCATCGATCGCTGGTTTGGCTTCGGCATCCCGGCGCTGGTTGGAGTGGCGGCCATGGTGGGGTGGTGGCTCACGGGGCGCACACTGCGGCCCGTCGGCCAGATGGCCGACGCCGCGGCGCGCATCGCCCCGGTCAGTGGCGAGCGCCTGCCGCTCGCCAACCCGGGTGATGAGCTGGGCCGACTGGGCGAGCGCTTCAACGCGCTGCTGGACCAACTCGACGGGGCGCTCGTGCAACAGCGCGCGTTCCTGGCCGACGCCGCGCATGAATTGCGGACACCCATCGCCCGCATGCGCGCGCGTGTGGAGGTGGCGCAGTTGGCCGCGGCCGGGGGGCTGACCACGGCATCGCCGGCTTCACACGAAGACACGCTGCGCGCGCTCGAGGCCGAGCTGCGTGTGGTGTCGCAGCATCTCGATGAGTTGATGCAGCTGGCGCAGGCCGATGCCGCCGGTGACGACGCACCGCTGCGTCGTGAGCATCTGTTCCTCGACGACCTCGTCAGCGACGAGGTGCCGCGATGGCGACCACAGGCCGAGCAGGCCGGACTTCGCCTCGAGATGGAGACGCCGGAGGAAGCGCCGGTACAGGGCGATGCCGTGCTGCTGCGCCGTCTGCTGGGGGTGCTGCTCGACAATGCCCTGCGCTACGCCGCGCCTCAGGACGCTCAGGCCGAGGAAGCAACGGGCCGCGTGCGCGTGAAGGTGGCCGCACACGACACACAGGTCGAACTGCTCGTCGAGGACAGCGGGCCGGGCATTGCTCCGGCCGAACGTGAACGCGTCTTCGATCGCTTCTTTCGCGGCGAGGACGCGAGACGTCGGCGCGCGGACGGCAGTGGTCTCGGCCTGGCCATCGCGGCCTGGGTGGTGCAGCGGCACCGCGGCAGCGTACGCATCGAAGACAGCCCCCTGGGGGGCGCCGCCTTCCGCGTGACGCTGCCGCGCGCCTAACTCGCGTCGCTCAGCTCAGCGGCAGATCCGCGCGCGGTTCAATGCGCCAGGGCAGATCGGGCTGCGTGGCGCGACGCCAGGCGTCCCGCAACGTGCGCAGGCACTGGGCGGCTCCCACAAAGTCATGCTGCGCCACCGCATCCTCACACCACGCGTAGAGCGCGTCGAAACTGCGCGACGCCGACGACTCGAGGTCCAGCGCTTCCCGCAGCAGGCCGATCGACCGGCGTGCGCCAGACGGATCGAAGGCCTCGCAGGCGCGAATGGCTCGATCGTAGGCTCGCATAAGACGCGCGAGCGGATCGGAAACAGCCTGGTGATCGACGTCGATCACCGGAAACGACATGGCAGGCGTAGGAATTGGCACGGCTCGAGGAGCTGAAGTCACATGGGCGCCGTTATGGCGCTGATTCAGTGTGTCGGCTTCCCCCTTCCAGGACTTGAACGACAGATACAAAAATCGGGCAACAGCGTGTGATATGGCGCACTGGGCGTGACACCAGACGTTCTGAGCTGAACGTGGCGCCGTGTTCATGTCGTATTCATGCACGGGCTGCAGCTTTGGGAATGCTCCGAACTCCCCCCCTGTCAGCGGTGCCTCGCGCTCTGGCCCTGGCGCTGGCCCTCGCGCTGTCGCCGGCCGTCGGCACCGAGCTGCCGGCGCAGGCCGCAGGCACCCCGCCGCACAGCTCGTCACTCGACCTCACCGCCGCCGTGGAGATGGCACGGCAGCAAGGCCTGCTGCGCCAGCTGGCCGATGCCCGTGGGCGCATTGCCGATGGCCGGGTGCGTGAAAGCACCCAGTGGCTCAACCCCACCCTTGAGTGGCGGCGCGAAAACCTCGGCAGCCCGCTGCAGCCCGACATCTTCGCCACGGCCTATGTGCCGTTCGATCTCGCGGGCCGGCGGCTGGCCCTGCGCGGTGCTTCCTCGGCGGGCCGCGGTCGTGTGCAAGCCGACCTGCAGCACGAGCGCCGCATGGCCGAGTTGACGGTGGCGCGAGGGTGGCTGGAAGCCGCCTCGGCACATGAACTGGCCCGTGTCGTGACCGAGCAGGCGGCGGCGCTGCAGGAACTGGCACGTGTGGACTCCACGCGGGTGCGCGAAGGCCTGGTGGCTGAAGCCGTTGGCCTCAGGACGTCGCTCGAGGCCGACCGGGCTCGGATGACGGCGGTGCGCGCCCGTCAAAGCGAAGGCGAGCTTCTGCTCACCCTCTCCCGGCAGTTGGGCGCGACCGTGCAGGCTGCGCAGTTGGCGTCCCTCATGGCGCCGGGCCTGCCGGACGCGCCGGACTCGCTGTTGGCCGCGGAAACCGCTCAGCGCGGTCGACCCGATCTGCTGGCGCGCGAACTCGCCGTGGCAGAGGCGCGCAAACGTCTCTCGGCGGAACAGCGCGGTGTGTTGGGCGAAGTGCAATTGCAGGGTGGCACCAAGGAAACCGGTGGCTTTATGACCGGCCAGCTGGGTGTCGCCATGCCGCTGCCCCTGTTCAATCGCAACAACGGCGCGCGTGAACGGGCCGCAGGCGAGCTGCGCGAAGCGCAGTTGCTGCATGACGATGCCAGGCGCGCCCTGCAACTGAGCGTGATTCGCGCCCGGCAGCACTATGTCGCGCTGCGCGACACGCGCGAGGCGGCTGCCTCGTTCGATGCGCGCGCCACCACACTGGTGCAGAGTGCGCGCATTGCCTACCGCGAGGGCCACCTCACGCTCACCGAGCTGCTCGATGCGGAACGCGCGGCGGTAGACGCCCGCACCGCACATCGCCAGTGGATGGTCGATGCCTGGATGGCGCGGCTCGAACTCGAGTTGGCGCTTGGGGCTCGTCTTGATGCAGAGAGCCCGCTCGACCTTCCTCTCCTGACTCCCTCGACTCCGAGTGGCCGATGACGTCCCGCCCGCTATCGTTCCTGTCTCCCGCTACGCGTTCCCCGTTGCGCACCCGCTCGGCCGGGTCACTTGCTCTGCTCTGTGGCGTGCTTGCTGCCTGCGGAGGCGAGAGCACGGACACGCCGCCGGATACGACCGCCGCTACCGTGCATGCCGACACCGCCACCTTGTCGGCTGAGGCCGTGCGTATTGCCGGCTTTACCGTGGACAGCGTGCGTACGGCGCCGTGGCGCGCGGTGGTGACCGTGCCGGGCCGCCTGCAGCTCGATCCTGAAGCATTCGAAACGATCGGCTCCATTACCGAAGGTCGCATCACCCATGTCGTGGTGCGTGTGGGTGATCGTGTGCGGGCGGGGCAGGGGCTCGTGTTCATTCACAGTCACGAGATCATGGACGCGCGCGCCGCGCTGCGAAGTGCGGAGTCGGCGGTCGAGGCCGCGGACGCAGAACGCCGTCTGGCGGAGAGTGCGTCTGACCGAGCGCAACGGCTGTTCGACAGCAAGGCCATGTCACGCGCGGAGCTGGAGCGTGCGCAGGTGGCACGTACGGTGGCGATCAGCACGCACGCCCGTGCGGTCTCGGAGCGCGATCGCGCGGCGGCGCTGGTGGAGCATCTGGCCGGTTCGCCGCCGCTGCCTCAGGGCGCTGATGAACATGATGTGATTACCCGCACGCCCATTGGCGGCGTGGTCACCTCGCGTGACGCGCAGCCGGGCACGGTGGTGCTGCCAGGGACACCGCTGCTCACCGTGGGCGATCCCTCACGTCTGCAACTCGTCATGCACGTGCCGGAGTCGGCGGCGGCCGGGGTGCAGCCTGGCTTCCGTGTGCGATACACCGTCGCCGATGCGCAGGGCGCGTCGTACGAAGCGCGGGTTTGGCGCGTGGCCCCCACCATCGACTCGGTGACCCGTACGCTTGAAGTGCTGGCGCGTCCGAGTGGCCCGCTGGGCGGTCGTGCGGAGAGTTTTGTGCAGGCCGAGATCAGCGGTGAGGCGCAGGCACCGGTTCGCACGGTACCCGCGGCGGCGGTGGTGGCATTCGACGGAGACACGGTGGTGTTTCGCGCCGAGCAGCGTGGTGAGGGGCTGCATCTCGAAGCCACGCGGGTGCGCGTGGGTCGGCGCACTGCCGAGCGCGTGGAAGTGCTGGCGGGACTCGACGCTGGTGCCGCCGTACTTGTGCAGGGCGCCGGCATTGCAAAAGCCGAATTGCTGCGCCGCCGCGGTGGCGGTGGCGGCGGGGAGCACTGAGCCATGCGCTGGCTCATACATCTCGCGCTCAAGCGCCGTGGCCTGGTGGTGGGCTTCACGCTCGCCCTCATGGCCGCGGGTCTGGTGGCGCTGCAACGCATACCCTTTGACGCGTTTCCCGACCTCACCGGGACGCGCGTGGAAGTCATCACGGTGGCGCCCGGCATGGCGCCGGAAGAAGTGGAGCGGCTCGTCACCTATCCCATTGAGTCCAACCTCATGGGGGTGCCCGGCGCGGTGGGCGTACGCTCCGTCTCCAAGTTCGGTCTGTCGTTGATCACGGTTCCGTTCCCTGATCACATCGACGTCTACTTTGCGCGCCAACTGGTGCAGCAACGCCTGGCCGATGCCAAGGCGGCGCTGCCTGCCGGCATCGAACCGGGCCTCGGTCCCGTCTCCACGCCAATGGGCGAGCTGTATCAGTATGTGCTGACCAGCGACTCGCTCTCGCTCACCGAACTCAAGACCTTGCATGACTACGTCGTGCGCCCGCGCATGCGCACGGTGCCCGGTGTATCCGAGGTCAATTCCTGGGGAGGGCTGACGGAGCGACTTGAAGTGGAAGTCGATCCGGTGCGCCTCGCGGCACGTGGGCTCGGCATGGCTGATGTCGATCGTGCGCTGGCCGCCAACACCATGAGCTTTGGTGGCAGTTACCTCGAACAGGGGGGCGAGCGCTACACGGTGCGTGGGCTCGGGCGTGTGGAACGTCCCGAAGATCTCGCGCGCGTGGTGATCGGGTCCCACGCCGGCGTGCCGGTCCGCATTGGAGACGTGGCCACCGTGAAGCGGGGGGCGCTGCCGCGCAACGGTGCGGTCACCAGGGACGGCGTGGGCGAGGTGGTGAGCGGCATGGTGCTCAAGCTGCAGGGCGCCGACTCGCGGGTGGTGATTGAGGGCGTCAAGGCGCGCATGGCGGAAATCCAGCAGGCGTTGCCGGCGCACGTGGAGATCGTTCCGTTCTACGATCAGACCGAGCTGGTGGGGCGTACGTCGCGCACCATCATCAAAAATCTGATCGAGGGCGGTCTGCTGGTCATTGCGGTGCTGTTTCTGTTTCTCCGCAACGTACGCGCCGCACTCATCGTGGCCAGCGTCATTCCCATCTCCATGCTCATTGCCTTTGTGGGCATGGCCACCTTCGGGTACTCTGCCAATCTCATGAGTCTTGGCGCGCTCGACTTCGGTCTCATTGTCGACGCGTCGGTTGTGATGGTGGAAGGTTTCATCCGGCGCCTGGAGGAAAACGGCAACAGTGACCGCCGCGGCCTCTTCGAGCGCGCGGCCATCGAGGTGGGACGTCCCATTCTCTTTGGCATTGCCATCATCGTGGCGGTGTACATCCCCATCTTCACGCTTGACGGGATGGAGGGCCGCATGTTCAAGCCCATGGCCTTCACGGTGGTGTGTGCGGTGCTGGGCAGTCTCTTCCTCGCCCTCACCTATGTGCCGGCCGTGTCCAGTTGGGCCCTGCGCGGTGGACACGCGGCCCCGGCGCCGTGGATCGTGCGCCTCACCGCTGCGTATGACCGCGCGCTGGCCGGCGTCATGGCACGGCCGCTGCCCATCGTGGGCGGCTCGCTGGTGCTGGTGGTGGCGGCACTCTGGTCCATGACGCGCATTGGCACGGAGTTCATGCCCAAGCTCGATGAGGGCGCGATTCTCGTGACTACGCGGCGCATGCCCAGTGTGGACCTCGCCGACGCCACACGCTTGTCGCTGGCGTCCGAGCGCATCGTGCGGCGCTTCCCCGAAGTGGTCACCGTGGTCACCAAGGAGGGACGCCCCGACCTGGCCACCGAAGCCATGGGCCTCTTCGAGGGCGACATGTATGTCATCCTCAAACCCATGTCGGAGTGGACCAGCGCGTCGAACCGCGAGGATCTCGTGGCGGCGTTCGACTCCGCGCTGTCGGTGGTGCCGGGGCTCGAGGTGTCGTTCACGCAGCCCATGGCCATGCGGCTCGACGAGGCCGAAAGCGGCATCAAGACGGATCTCGGCGTGAAAGTGGTGGGCCCCGATCTTGAACAGAATCAGGGCATCGCCGAGCGCATCCGGCGCGTGATTGCCTCAGTGCCAGGCAATGCCGACGTGGCCGTGGAAGTGGCCGAAGGCAGCGGCCAGGTACGCATGGCCGTGCGCCGCGAGGCGCTGGCGCAGTACGGGCTGTCAGTGGACGACGTGCGATTGGCGCTGGACCTGGCCATGGGCGCGAGAGCGTCAGCCGAGTGGATCGACGGCTTCCGCCGCGTGGACATCGCCGTGCGTGTGCCCGAAGCCTACCGCGCCGATGCCGCGGCGCTCGGTCGGCTCATGCTGCGCGCGCCGGGTGGTGAAATGGTGCCACTCTCGGCGGTGGCCGATATCGAATCCACCACGGGCCCTGAGGTCATCGGCCACGAGGACGCGCAGCGTCGTTCGCTCGTACTCAGCAACGTACGCGGGCGTGACCTGGGCAGCTTCGTCGGTGAAGTCCGGGCGCGCATTGCCCGTGAAGTCCCGCTGCCGCCCGGTGTCTTTCTCGAGTGGGGTGGACAGTACGAGAATCAGCAGCGAGCCATGAAGCGTCTCGAGATCGTGGTGCCCTTGGCGCTGTTGCTGATCTTCGCGCTGCTGTACATCTCCTTCCGGGATGTGCCGCAGGCCGTGCTGGTGCTGTCCAACGTGCCCTTTGCGCTGGTGGGTGGTATCGCGGCCCTCTGGATTCGCGATCTCAACCTCAACCTCTCGGCCAGCATCGGCTTCATCGCGCTCTTCGGCATTGCGGTGCTGAACGGTGTGGTGATGGTGGAGCATCTCAATCATCTGCGTCATGATGCCCAGTTGGCGACCGCCGACGTGCTGGCCCGCGTGCGCCGCGGCGCCACCGACCGCCTGCGGCCGGTGCTCATGACCGCACTCGTGGCCAGTCTGGGATTTGTGCCCATGGCTCTCAGCACCAGCCCGGGCAGCGAAGTGCAGCGACCGCTGGCCACGGTGGTCATTGGCGGACTCGTGACCAGCACCGTGCTGACGTTGTTCGTGCTGCCTGTGCTCTACGCCTGGCTTGAGCGGCGGCGACCGGTTCGCGGACGTGCCCGGCATGCCGCTACTGTTCAGGCAGCTGATCATGCCGTTCCCGTTGCCGCGACCACGTAACCCGCTCATGACCACTGCGCCTGACCCGCTGCTGCGTTTCCGCGACGAGTTCCCCATTCTCGCCACGTCCACGTATCTGGTGTCCAACTCGCTGGGCGCGATGCCGCGCACCGTGCCGGCGCAGCTGCAGCAGTACACCGACGCCTGGCAGTCGCGCGGTGTGCGGGCCTGGGCCGAGGGCTGGTGGGAGTTGCCCGTCACCATGGGCACGCGCATCGCGCCGCTCATTGGTGCACCGGCAGGCAGCGTGGTCATGGTGCCAACCGTGACCATGGGCATGAGCACCATTCTCACGGCGCTCGATTATCCGGCGGCACGCAACGAGGTGGTCATGACGGCCCTCGACTTTCCCTCGGTCAAGTACGCCTACGAGGCGCTGGCGCCGCGGCTGGGTGCGCGCATCGTGGACGTGCCCTCCGACGACGGCATGGGCATCGACATCGAGCGGCTGCTGGCCAGCATCACCGAGCGTACGCGGCTCGTGGCCATTTCGCACGTGCTCTTCCGCTCTGCCTACATTCTCGACGCGGCCCGCATCTGTGCGCGGGCGCGTGAGATGGGCGCGCTGGTGGCGCTCGACGCCTACCACAGCGTGGGGGTGATGCCGGTGGACGTACAGGCGCTGGGCGTGGACTTCCTGTGCGGCGGTGTGCTCAAGTGGCTCTGCGGAGGGCCTGGTGGCTGCTTCCTGTACGCCTCGCCGCAGATGAGCGCACAGTACGCGCCAGCGCTCACGGGCTGGCAGGCGCATCGCACGCCCTTCGCATTTGATCCGGCCATGCAGTACGCGGAGGGAGGCTGGCGTTGGCTGGGTGGCACGCCCGTGGTGCCCGCGCTATACGCCGGTCTCGAGGGGCCACGAATTGTGGCGGAGGCGGGCATGGAGGCCATTCGCGCCAAGAGCCTGCGTCAGACCGCGCAGCTCATGGCCGACGCGGACAAGCGTGGGTGGACCGTGCACGCCCCGCGTGAGGAGGCCCGTCGTGGTGGTACGGTGGCCTTCAGTCTGCCGCATGCCGCGGAGGTGGCCCGGGCGCTGCTGGCCCGCGATGTCGTCATCGACTACCGGCCGGGCGCCGGTATTCGGGTGGCGCCGCATTTCTATACCACCGACGCGGAGCTGGCGGCCGTCATTGAGGCCATGGACGACATCCTCGCCAGCGGGGCATGGCGCGAGTTTGCCGGGGTGACCAGCACCGTGACCTGAGGCGCGGCAGCGTTGCAGACCGTGCGCCACGTCCACGCGCCACGTCCACGCGCCACCGTGCGCTGGCGTCCACGCGCGCGGCGTGGCAACTTTCACAGGTTGCTTCCTGCCCCTCTGACCCCGCCCCGATGAACTCGCCCATCCAACCGCCCCGCAAGCTGCGCAAGCAGTACGTGAACAACACGCATCCGCTCATTGTGCTCAAGTTCGAGGACGGGCACGAGATCAAGGTGTACCAGAACACCGGCAAGGTGTTTGATGCGTGGGCCGGTGAGACGGTGAAGGTCATGGCCGTGTTCGACCCGACGTCGAGCGACTGGGAACTGGTCGAGGCGCGCAAGGCCGACGCCTTCGACGACGCGGCCGAGTAAGACCACCGGCTGTTGGGGTGCTGGCGACGAGCCCTGTGCCGTCGCCTGCACGCACCATGCGGCGTCTATCATGCGGCGTGCACCTGTTGCAGTGGTGCATGCCGCATTGTACTATGCCGATGTGATAGGGAGCCCGCTGCAACCTCGCTGCACGCCCACGCTCCAGGCGGCGCTTCTGCGTCGCGGCGCCGTCGTCGCCCTTGAAAGCTCCGTGCTGGCGCAGGGATTGCTCCCGCCGCACAATCGCGAGGCCGCCGAACGCATGCTGGGCGCGGTGCGCCGCGCCGGTGCGCGGCCCGCCGTGACCGCCATCTCGCGCGGTGTGCCGGTGCTCGATCTCGACGGGGAGGACCTCGAGCGTTTCCTGCGCCGGGATGGCGTGCGCAAGGTGTCGGCCCGCGACCTGGCCCTGGCCATGGTGCAGGGGGCTGACGGCGCCACCACCGTGGCGGGCACACTGGCGCTGTGTGCGCTCGGTGGCCTCGAAGTCTTTGCCACCGGCGGCATTGGCGGCGTCCACCGCGATGCGCCGTTCGACGAGTCGGCCGATCTCGTGGAACTGGCCCGCACGCCTGCCATCGTGGTCTGCGCCGGTGCCAAGAGCATTCTTGACTTGCCGGCCACGTTGGAACGTCTCGAAACACTGGGCGTTCCCGTCATCGGGTACGGCACCGACGAACTTCCCGGCTTCTTCTCGTCTTCAACAGGGTTGAAGCTCTCGGCGCGCGTCGATCGTCCGGAAGATCTCGCCGCCGTGTGGCGGGCCCACAGGGCCCTCGGGCGGACCGGAGCCATGCTGGTCGTACAACCGCCACCGGCGTCCGATGCCGTGCCGGTGGATGTCGTCGAATCCGCAACACAGGCTGCCTTGCGCGCCGCGACTGCGGCGGGCGTTCGTGGGGCAGCGGTGACCCCCTTCCTGCTGGCCGAAATCCAGCAGCGTACGGACGGACGATCGGTTCGCGCCAATCTGGCGCTTCTCGAGGCCAACGCACATCTCGCGGGACAGGTGGCTGTCGCCCTGGCAGCCCTTGACACGCCAGACGCCGCGGCGTCGCACGCAAACGCCTGAAAACGCACCCCGATCGCGATACGCGCGGTATCGGCACGTTGAACCAACCCGGGCGTGCACGGTACTATCCGGTAACCCGCAGTATCCGGAGGCCTGTTTCGCAATGTCCAACCCGTTCCTGAGTTCCGAGGAGTACGACGAGCGCGCCCATGCCCTCTACAACGAGGGGCAGTACGACGACGCGCTCGATCTCCTGCGCGAGGGACTCTCGCTGTACCCGTCGGCAGTTGAACTGCACGTCGGGGCCGGCTACGCGCGCATGGCGCGCGAGGAGTTCGTCTGGGCGCGAAAGCGCTTCGAGGAGGCCCTCACGCTCGACCCTGAGCACGAGGACGCCCTCGCCGGTCTGGGAGAGGTGTTGCTCAAGTTCGGACAGACGGAGGCCGGCATGCAGGCCTTCGAACGCACCATCGAACTGGGCTACGAGGACGACGTCGATCTCATGCTGCAGATCGGCCGCGCCCTCTTTCGTGAAGGCTACGTCGAGGCCTCGCTGCCGTACTTCGAGCGCGCCATTCAGCAGGCCGAGGATTCGGCCGAGGCCGTGGCCTGCATCGGCTATGCGCAGCATCGGCTGGGCAACGACGTGGAAGCCATGATCGCGCTGCGGCGGGCCCTCACCATCGACCCGTCGTTCGCGGAAGCGCGCGTCTATCTCGCCAACCTGCTGTACGACGGCGGCGATCTCGACGGCGCACTCGTGGAGTTCGAGGCCACGGCACCGGCTGATCACTGGGACGAGCTCGGCATCTGGCGCGTGATGGAGCTCAAGAAGTCCATCTACAAGCTGGCCGAGAACGATGGCGAACTGAAGCCGTGGGAAGCCCGTCTGGTGGAACTGGCCGGCGAGCCGGACGCCATCGACGAGTTGTTGGCCGAAGTGGAGCAGACCGTGCTCGAGCGTGAACTGGTCGAGGACGGCGAATCGCAGGGACAGCTGGAGACGCTCGGCACGCTGCTGACTGGCCTGGTCAGTCAGCAGCAGGCCGGCGGGCCCGGCACCGAGACCGAGGGCGAGAACGCCAGCGGCGCCGCATCGGAGGGCTCGTCCACCGACGTGCTCATGACCGATGACGACCTGCATCGCGTGATCATGCGCGACGGCACGGTGTTCGAGGGCACGTGGGAGGCCATCGTGCAGGCGCTGCGCGACGCGCGCGATGCGGGCCGCCCGATCGAGGAATTCATGGCGCAGGAAGCACGGCGTTTCTATGGCGCCACAGGACGGCAGGTGGCGTCGCATGCTCCCGAGGCGTTTCTGCGTGGCGGTGCCGAGGCGGGCATGCTGCGCATCGTGCGCTGAGCGGCACGCGCCACGCTGGCCGCACGCCTCATGTCTCACTTTGCATGACGGGTTCCGCATGACGGGTTCCGTATGACCGGTACCGATTCATCCCTCACCGCTCGCGCCGCGCTTGACGCGGCGCGACGTGTCTTCAGCCCTGATGCCATGGCCACCTCCACCGCACCCGTGCTGTGGGGGGCGGCGCAGGTGGTGCTGCAGCGCGTGGTGGGGCGGCCGGAACTCACCGGACAGGCGCTGGTGGGTGAGGCGAGGCGACTGGGTGTGCTCACCATCAGCGATGCCCATGCGCTGGTAGGGCTGTCCTCGTGGGCTGATCGCAGCGACGCGCCGGCCACCACCGAGTCCGAGCGCATTCTGCTGCGCGAAGCCTGGATGGCGCTCGAACACGCGGCGCCGGACAGCGCGCCAGATTTCGCGCCGCCCCCGCAGGCAACGAGCCATACCGCGTACACGGCGTCGCGCGCGGCGTCGCCGCCGCCGCCGCCGCCGGCATCCATGCCGCCGCTGATGGCAGAGCCCTCGTCCCGCGACGCCGGCAGCACGCGGCGTCCGGCCATGCGCCCACTGGCATGGCTCGCGGTGGCAGTGGTAGTGCTGGCGGCAGCCGGTGCTGGCGGGTGGTGGTGGCAGGGGCGCGCGGACCGTGCCTTCGCGGCCGCCAGTGCAGCCTATCGCAGCGGCAACACCGTGCTGGCTCGAACCGCCATGGCGGACATGGCTCGCCAGTTTCCCGACGACGCGCGGCCGCTCGTATACCTCGGCCGCCTCTCGCGTGATGACGGCGATCTGCCGCGCGCCCGGCGTTTCCTCACCACCGCCGTTGAACTCGCGCCCAACTCCGCCATCGCGTCGCGTGAGTTGGCCTCGCTCATGCTCACCGAAGGCCAGCCGGAAATCGCGCGTCGGTTTTATGTGCGTGCGCTGCAGATCGACCCCGCCGATCGGGTGGCCCAGGGCTTCCTCGCCTGTGCGCTGCATCGTCTGCAGCGCTTCGATGAAGCGCGTCGCTGGTATGAGCGCGCTGGCCCCGGCGAATGGCAGGGCTGTCTTGCCACGCCACCGCTGCCGCCAGGCATGATGCCGCAAGGCATGCCCCCCGGTATGCCACCGGGCGCGGCGCCGCGCCCCACTCCGTAACGGGTCAACCATGACGTCGCAGCTCCTGCGGCCGAGCGACGCGCTCGCGCTGCATCACGATACTGTGCGTGAAGTCCTGCCCAATGGTCTCACGCTGCTGGTGCGTGTCGATCGCTCGGCGCCGGTCGTGTCCATTGTCACGCATGTGAAGGCCGGCTACTTCGACGAGTCGGACGACATCGTGGGCATCGCGCATGTGCTCGAGCACATGTACTTCAAGGGCACACCCACCCGCGGTGTGGGGCAGATCGCGCGCGAAACGAAGGCCAACGGCGGTTATCTCAACGCGCATACGATCTACGACCACACCAGCTACTACACGGTGCTGCCGTCGTCGTCGTTCACGGCGGGTCTCGACATCCAATTCGACGCGTATGCACGCTCGGTCATTGATGCCGAGGAACTCGCGCGCGAACTCGAGGTCATCATTCAGGAGGCCAAGCGCAAGCGGGACACGGCCTCGGCGGTTACCATCGAAACCTTGTATGCGCTGCTGCACGACCGGCACCGCATAAGGCGCTGGCGCATTGGCGAGGAGCAGATGCTGCGCGGTTTCACGCGTGAGCAGCTGGTGTCCTTCTATCGTCGCTGGTATCGGCCGGACAACACCATCCTCTGTGTCGTAGGCGACGTCCGTGTGGACGAGGTGCGTCGTGAGGTCATGGCGCGCTACGGTCCACTGGAAGCGGGCACACCACCACGCGATCGTGGCCCCATGGAGCGCATTGCGCCGGGCTTCCGTCACCGGGAGTGGAGCGGCGACATCGCGCCGCAGCACACGGCCTTCGGCTGGCGGGTGCCCGGCCTCGCCCATCCCGATGCGGCGGCCCTCGATCTGACCGGTGTGGCCATGGGTTCGGGTCGCGCATCGCGGCTCTATCGGGCGCTGCGAGAGCGGCAATTGGCCAGCTCGGTGTCGGCCTGGAACTACACCACCGACGCCATCGGTGTGTTCGTGCTGCACGCCGAAGGCCCACCGGCGCAGGCTCGCGCGGCGGCGCAGGCCCTGTGGCGTGAGGTCGATGCTCTCCGCAACGACGGCTTCCGCGCCAGTGAAGTGCAGCGCGCGCAGCGCATTCTCGAGGCGCGTTGGCTCAGACGACTCGAAAGCATGGACGGACAGGCGCAATATCTCGCGTCCTGGGAGGCTGAGGGCGGACTGGTGGCGGCGTCGCAGTACTACGACGCGCTCATGACGCTGGACCGACACACGCTGCAGCGCGTCGTCACCACGCATCTTGATGCCGAGCAGATGAGCGTGGTGTCGTATCGGCCCGAAGGCAGCGAGCCGCTGGCTGCGGATGCCGAAGGCATGCAGGCGCTGCTGGCGGAGGTCGCGGGGCAGGGCAGCGCGGTCATGAGCGTACCGTCGGTGTCTACACCGCAGGCCAGTGCGCCTGTCGAAGCGCCAGCCGTGCACACCCGCGATGCGTCGCCCAACGGTGTGTCATTGAGCTCCGCCGACAGCGCGCACGATGTACATGTGTTCCACACCCGCGGCGGTGTGCCCATCCTCGTTCATCCGCGCGCAGGGGCACCGCTGGTGCACCTGGGGCTCTTTCAGCGTGGCGGCGCGGTGCTGGATGCCGCCGAGGTGGAGGGCCGCGCGCGATTGATGGTGCAGACCACGCTCAAGGGCACGAAGCGGCGCAGCGGCGCGCAGATTGCCGAAGCGGCCGAGGACCTGGGCAGCAGCATCAGTGTGAGTGCGGGGCTCGAAAGTCTGGGATGGGCGCTGTCGGTACCGCTGCGGCATCTGTCTACGGCCGGTGATCTGCTGGCGGAGGTGGTGCAGGAGGCGGCGTTCCCCGCCGAGGGTGTGGAGACCGAACGCGCACAGGCGCACAGCGAACTCGCGCGCCTGCGTGACGACATGTATCGCTGGCCCATGCGACTGGCGTCGCAGGCCGTGTACGGCACGCATCCCTATGCGCGCTCGACCATCGGCAGTGAGACCAGTCTGGCGGGACTCGACGCGTCGGTGCTCGCGGCGGCGCATGCGGCGCAGGTGATGCATGGACACACGGTGCTGGCCGTGGTGGGTGATGTCGATCCGGAGCGCACCGCTGCACAGCTGGATGCCGCGTTTGCCTCGCTGACCTATCGCGAGCAGGCCTTGGTGCACGCGGCGCCATGGCCACAGGAAGTGCGGCGCGAAGTGGACACGCGCGAGAAGCAGCAGACGGCACTGGCACTGCTGTTCCCAGGTCCGTCGCGCACCGATGTGGACCGCTATGCCACCCGCGTGCTGTCGAGCATTGCCAGCGGATTGGGTGGGCGCTTCTTCGAGCAGTTGCGTGACGCGCAGTCGCTGGCGTACACGGTGTCCGCGTTCCCTATCGAGCGCAGCGCCGTTGGCGCGTTCGCGGCCTACATCGCCACCTCGCCCACACGCGAGGAGGAAGCACGCGAAGGCCTGCTGCGCGAGTTCGCGCGCTTTGTGGAGGCGCCGCCCAGCGAAGAAGAAATGGAGCGCGCGCGGCGCTATCTGCTGGGCACGCAGGCCATCGCACAGCAGTCCGGTGGCCATGTGCTGGCGGAGCTGGTCGACGCCTGGCTGTTTGGTGAAGGCCTGGGGGAAGCCGCCGACGAGCGTGCACAGCTCGAGGCGGTACAGGCGGCGGATGTGCAGCGCGTCGCGGCGCAGTATTTCAATCCGCAGCGCGTGGGCGAAGGCGTAGTCCGCGGGACGGGCTGAGGGGCTAGCGTCGGGCGCGCGCTTCGGTAAAACGCCGCATGGCCAGCCCAATGGCCTGCACCGCATCGCGCTCGCGGCCGTTCGCCGCACGCAGACCCAACCGGCCTCGATCATCAGACGGCTCGCCCACAATGGCGCCGTTGATCCATGACTGTCTCGTGGCAAACGCCAGACTGCGGCGCATGGCGACGGTCTGCGCGTCGTCGCCATGTGCGGCCGGCAGGCCTCCCACATGCACAAGCCAGTGCGGCGGGAGGGCGCGTCCATCGTTACGGCGTCCAACAGCGGCGTCGTGCCAACGCGTGAGGGCGCGCAGCCGCGCGTCCACACCGGGCAGCCCCGAGAAGCTCGGATAGACCATCGCGCCTATCAGTTCCACGGGCGCACCGGGCGCGGCGGCCCAGGCGTACACCGTGCTGTCGGTGGCATCGAGGCGGGCCGCACTCCAGCCCAACACGGTGCGTGGACGCATACGCTGCACGAGTGCCCCGCTGCGAATGAGCAGCGCGCGCCACCAGTCGCTGCTGGGCGGTGGTGCGGCAATCCACGAGGGCAAGGGTTCGCCGAGTGCCGGAAACAGAATGTCGGGCTTGAGTCGATCGAGAATGCGCGCCAGATAGGCCAGACGCTCCGGGCTATCCGGCGCGTCGGGCAGACGGCCGAGCGACACGGCCACGGCAAGTTGCACGCTGTCCTGCCGCAACGCGTCGAGGCTCCGCGCCAGCGCGTCGAGACTGGCGGCACCCAGCGGATCGGCCTGCAGCACCACCAGCACCACGTCGGGTCCAAAGGCTTCCACGAGACGCGCATCGAGTCGCTGCCGCCGCTCGGTGGGCGCCGCGCTCAACGTGGGATAGAGACGCAGACCCACGGCAAAGTCGCCGGCGGGCCGCGCCTGCATGGGTTCCACCTGCGCCTCGCGGTAGCTGCGCACGGCCGCCACACCGCGCGGCCACTCGAGCACAAGCAGCGTGGTGAGCGCGGTCGCCATGAGCACCAGCAGCGCACGAACGGCGCCGGACAACTTCCATCGCGCCGGGTAGGCCGGCGCCACCATGGGCACCAGCAGGGCCAGCGGGGAGGCCAGCGCCGAACGTCCCACGGTGAGACCCACGACCACATCGCGCGCGGCCACGGCCGCCTGCAGCGCCAGCGGCGCGTCACCAGTGGTGGTGACGAGATAGTCGCCAAGGCTGACGGCCACGAGCACGCCGTCGTAGAGCAGCAGTGGCAGGGCGACGAGTGGAGAGACGAGCCGCCTGAGCAGGGCGTACAGCACCTGCAAGGCAAAGGCGAGTGTGACCACCGGCAACAGCCAGGTGATGCCCGAGATGGTGCGTGCGCCGGCTTCAAAACCGGAGGCCACGCCAATGACCACGGACGGTACCACCAGCAGCCCGCAGAATGCGGTGAGCTGCGTGAACACGCGCGGCGCCTCACGGCGTGAGGCAATCCAGCCCGCGAGGGCCACATTCCACGCCAGCACGGCGGCGGCCAGACCGACCACCACCCAGGGCAACGGATCACTCCACCAAGCAGGACGCATGTTCGGCTGACGTTAACCCGCGCAACGCAGTGCTGGCACCCCGGGGTGTGATGCGCCTAGTTTCCGGTATGGTCACGTCACCGTCGCCTCCCCCCACGCGCCCGGTGTCTGCTGCACCACCGGCGTCGTCGTCGGTGGTGACGCTACCCAATCTCGTGTCCGCGTCCCGCGTGGGACTCGGCATTGCCTTCCTGCTGGTCGAATCGGTGACGGCACGTCTGTCACTCATTGCGGTGGCCTCGCTCACCGACATGCTCGACGGATGGCTGGCGCGTCGCACGCGCGCGGCCTCGCGGCTTGGTGCGCTGGTCGATCCACTGGCCGATCGATTCTTTGCGCTCTGCGTGGTGGTGGCCTATGTGGTGGGCGGGCAGCTCAGCGCCTGGCAAGCGGTGGCGCTCATGTTCCGCGATGTGATGTCGATTATTGGGTGGTTCGTGGCGCGCAATGTGTCGTGGCTCAGGCCCATTGCGTTCAAGGCGCGACTGCTCGGGAAAGTGGTCACGGTCCTGCAGCTGGCCACGTTCCTGGTGGTGCTATTGCTGCCCGCGTGGACGGACCGAATGGTATGGGCCGTCTTTGTTCTCGGCTTTGCGGCTTCCTTGGACTATACGTTGATGCTTTGGAGAAATCGGACGACAGCGTGAGAGGTGGGAGATGAGATTGTTGAGAGATGGGACTTTGTAAGGTGGACCGCGTAAGGTGGAACTGCGGGAAGAAACTGCGGTCGAGGTGACTGCGGTCGGGGTCGGGGTCGGGGTCGGGGTCGGGGTCGGGGTCGGGGTCGGGGTCGGG
>VFQN01000911.1_pt1 | contig 52546 bp, 90 predicted proteins | sample 3512371 | NCBI WGS metagenome assembly VFQN01 (sample SAMN10412370, study PRJNA504923) | tailings metagenome | isolation source: Replicate 2 from Balatoc abandoned mine | place: Philippines: Itogon, Benguet | collected 2017-08-28
AGTTGAGTAACCGTAATTCAGTAGTGGTTGGTTGCAGCGACCGACGCAAGTGCTTCATCAATTGTCCCCGCTAGCCCCTGCTACACTCCGTATTTCATCCAGCCACCCCCTTCAAAGAACTCAATCTCAGCGCCCTTCCACCGGGGGGTCAGTCCCTGCCCCTTCAGCCTCTCAAAGATGCCCCATCATTTGATGACCAACATGGCCAACCTGGACCTGGACCACCGAAGCAGACCGGAGGCAGCACGCAGAGGCGGGGCGAATAGGCCCTTACTTCCCGCTTGTCCTGCAGGGCTACAGGAGCCCTCCACAAACAGCTTGAGTAGCTGATCGGCACCTCTGCAATCTCACCGAACGAAAACAGAGTGACAAGTCACAGTGTTCATATAATCAAGGATAGTTCTCCCGGTTCTGAGCCGCAGCTCACAATTGTCTGTCGTACAGTCACCCACCGGAGGCTAGGTAATTTAGCTACATCTATCTGCCCAACATCCGCATGGATGTTACATGCGCTGCTGTGCGGCCATAAAACTTGCACCAGTTTGCACGTTCCTCCCTACAAGTTGCACTTCGAAATCGTTCTAGGTCATGCCCCATGAATGCTTGGATGCGAACATTTATCGGTTCATGCGGCCAGCGGATCTCCCCTGGATGCAGCAGTTCCATGCTTGCAGCTAAATGTGTGCGTAGCTTACCGGTAATCACGAGTCGTGCGCTGCTCCTGCTTCTCCCCTTGTACCAAGCATGCGGCCCCCAACGCACCAGGGCTGGACCTGGGCCCATGCCCTCTTCCCCCTGCCTCCTGCCCAGCCAGCACCAGGGGCCAGCACCACACAGGCACGCCGCATCCGGCCTCTCCAGCGCATAGCCCACTCCACGCTTTGCGCCTCCTTTGCTGGTATCAGCGGCTGTTGCTGCTGTTCCGGACAGCCGCTAGAAGCACAGCCCACACAGGCCCACAGCTCCACTTCGTCCTGCGATGGGAGGGGTCATGGCCGCAGGGCGCCAGGGGGCAGGTGTCACAGCGACCCGACCCAAGCCCCCAGTCACACGGGGTCGCAGCATCACCCAGGGAGGCCCTCACCTTCAGCGAGCGCAGTTGCATCAGTGCCGACCACAACGGTGTTGCTGGCCCCTGCCTGCCAGACTTGATCTCCGCCGTACATACTATACGGTCCGTACATGCGAGATGGCCTTCACCTAGCTGTCCGCTACCTCGGCACATCATCGCACAATACAGCACGGGCAAGCACGGTGACACAAGCTATTACACTACAGTACCGGCCCTCACTTGCGGTGTGCTGGCTGCGGCTGCGGGCCCTGCGGCTGCGGCTGGCTCCCGAACCGCGCCTCCGTGAAGCGCTCTCTGCTCCACGGCACCCAGCCCTCGGTGCTGCAGCCTGCGCGTTCAAATTGCTGCAGCTGCAGCACAAAGCCGACGTTTGGGTATATGGTGGGCCGCGCCGCCTCTACCGCTGTCTTTGCCTGATGATAAGGCAGCTGCTGGCGCGCCATGAGGTAGGCGATGCACACGGAGGCGGAGCGGGAGATGCCGGCGGCGCAGTGCACCAGCACAGCGCCTGGGGGCCGTGGAGGCAGGGGTACCTTAGGCAAGGGGGCGATGTGTGTAGAAGCGTGCTCGGCGTGTCGGGGCCAGGACTGCCAAGGCCGTTACGTGGCACGGCCAGGTTACCGGACGTAAGAGGCCGACAGCAGCCCGTGGAAGACAGGCACAGGCTACGCACAGGGGTGAACTACACAGAAACGGCCTAAGGTTGGCGCCGTCCTCTAGCATAAATCAATGCACCTGCTTCACGGCCCTTGTCTATAAAGGCGAAGCATGTGGGCAGGTGCACCACAATGTCCGCCTCGTGGTTGTCCTGGAGGTCCACCCTGAGGTACTGGAACTCGGATGGAAGGTGCGAGGGCTGCAGCTCATTACCAACCTGCTAGCAGCCAGGAGGGCGCATCGGTGAGGGCGCAGAGGGCCCTGTGCGCTTCTTTGTGGCGGAAGCTGGACAAGACAAGTGTCCAGGGGGGCACTAGTAGCAGACTCCAGATGGCACTCGTTGACTTTATGCAGACAATGATCTCTAATATTGTTTCCCAGATGTGCCGTGTGCCGGGCGTCTTCCTCTTGCCGCTGCTGTCGTCTGGGCCAAGGCAGTGTTGGCAGGCCTGACCTGCAAGATGTGCGTGACCCCTTTTTTGACCAGGAGCTCCTGCCTCCTCTCAGCAAATTGCGACGACAGGTATAAGCCATCTGCTATTTTACAAAGTTTGTCCGATTCGTCCGCAAGCAGAGCGTAGACGTTCCAGGGCGCGGCCATCGTTGCCCTTCGCAAGTTGCTAGCAGGTTGCAAGCAGACAAGGCACCAGCTATGTTCTGAGGTTAGAGTCTGTTAGATCACCAGAGCGCAACTGCCAAACATGCATCGAAATCAGCGTCGAGCCAAACGACGGTTGCCTGTACGGCGCTTGGCTTCGGGCAGTTGCCCGCCGGCGAAGAGCCTGCGCAGGGGACCTCCCCATGCTGCAACGCTTATCCTCCTCCCCTCAAGCCTGCGCCAGTGCACCACAGGAACAGAATAGGCACGTGCCGCCGCGTTGTTGCCCCTCGAAGTTGCTCAAACTTTTTCGTTGTTCTACAGGGAGCTCCCTTGAGCTACCCTGCCTGACAACTGCTTGTCTGCTGGGTTGCAGGACCTTTTCCGTAGCCAAATAAAGAAGGTTATCCATACCTGTCGCGCAATGGTGGAAGGGGGATTGAGACTTGCACGCAATGCCGAGCTGATGCAGCTACGGAAGGGTGCAGCGGGGTGCAGGTGCTACGGTAGACGACGGGCCATAAGGACGGAAGGTAGTGCGGCACATTATATGCTGCTATACTGCGACTTTCATCCAGGATGGGGGCAGGGAAAGAATGCAGTACGGACGCTTCACACTGTAGGCAGCGTATCCAGGTCAGCACACACTCCGATGCCATTGCAACTAACAAAAGTCCAGCAGGGCTGTCCAGCGACAGCTGTACGCAAGCAGCACAACGCCTGCCTGTTGGAGACCTCTTCAAAGCAAGGCAACAGGTGACCAGTGGGCTCCACCGTTACCCGAGGGCATCTCAAGGCCAAGTCCAGGAGGAGGCCCCTGGTCAACAGCTACAACACTACCGATATGGTCAACAGCATCAAATGCGATACACCTGCGTCATCACAACATCAATATCACTCGGGTGACTAACACATCTACCCTACCCCTTGCGGATTGCGGAGGAGCGTTTGTGCTGCTGCTGCAGCACGAATCCGGCCACCCGCCGGGCCGCACGCCACCGGCGGTCCCGAAGACCGCTTTGTCCCTTTCCCCTCACGTATGCACACGCCCAGCTATCTTGCTATCGCGCATATGCATACAACGTTTCATATGCATCGCTTTGTCGCTCACCGTTAGCGAGGGCTTCAGGTGCCGCATGAGCATTTAAGCGCCCTTGGCACCTTGGGCCCTCTTCCCGCTGCGCGCCTGCCTCCCGCACCTCACCGGCAACTGCAGCACGTCCCAGCTGCACCTAACTGCAACGCATGCAGCCTATCAACCCACAGCTCACGCCCCCGCTCTCAGTCCTGCATGGTCTCACAAATGCAATCGCTCCCGCTCGCCTCACTCAGGATGCCGCAGCTCTTCTCGTTCATGCACGCCCACCTCAATCAAGACCCCCAGCACCTCCATCCATCACCCGGTCCACAACCAGTCACCTGCGCTGCCACCTCACCCCCACGATCCCCTGGTCCCGTGCCGGCTCAGGCCTGCAGCTGGCCCTGCCCCGCCCGCAGCGCCATCTGGGTGAGCAGCTGGTGGCTCAGCAGCACGCCGGCCACGGCTGTGGCTGTGGAGGAGGCGGCCTGCGTGCTGTCCCACTGCGCCTTGTAGGCGCGGATGAGGTAGCTGCCGGCGGGGTCTGCGGTGGGCAAGGGCGGTGCACAGCAGCAGGTGAAGCTTGGCAAGCCCGCCAATCACAAATGGCAAGGCCACGCGACGTGAGCAGCTTTACAAGAGCTTGAACAACAGCACAGCAGACAGTGCGCGAGCTTGCGCTCCATGCAAGCCCGCCCTTCCATTGCCCCGCACACCCAGAAGTGCATTTACACTGTCACCCGCCGGTCTGCTGCCGCTGTTGCTCGTGCACCCACCCGTGACCAGGTGCTCAATGAGCTTGTACTTGATGGACCAGGGCGCCAGCGTGAACACCGCCAGCGCGAACAGGATGAGGTCGGCGGAGGACAGCTTGGAGGCCAAGAAGCCGCGCCAGTAGTCGCCCGGCAGGCGGAAGAAGGTGTTGAAGAAGGCGTTAGTGGAGGCCAGGTCCAGTGTGGCCAGCAGCTCCATGCCGAACAGGTGGAACGAGGCCTGGGCAGGGGAGCAACGTTGCAAAGCAGGGGCGTGAGGCCTAAAGGACGGTGTGGTAAGCGGGAGCGGCGAAATGCTGTGACGTAAAGCAGGGTAGCTGCAGCTCCGAAGGCGGGGTGAGCGCCTGTCACAGGAGTAGACCTTGACGAGCAGCAGTTGGCTCTAAAGGACGGAGACTGGCAGTGGCCGTCCACGGTGCACACGTGCTAATACGGAGGTGGGAACGAGTAGCCGCCGCCAATGGGCCCCGGCACACGGAAAAGCCTATCCGAAGAGCACCCCTGAACCGCAGCCCACTTCACCCTCCATGCACGGCCCCAGCCCCGCCCGTGGCGCGACCAATAATCCGGTACACCCACCAGCACCACGCTGTTATGCCCCATGTCCGCATTCCTCCCCTCCCACCCCCGCACCACCGCCGTCTGCTCCCGGCTCACCAACAACAACATCTCTCTCCCTCCCCGTCCCCGTCCCCGTCCCCCGCTTCTGCCCCACCCCTGCCCTCCACCTCCCCGCACCTGCGCCCGCCGCTCCTCCGGCCACAGCTTGCCCCACACCCTCCTGCTGGCCTCCGCCACCGGCACGCCCTCCCGCACCGCCCGCGCCAGCTCGTCCGCGAAGGCGGGCGCCTCCCTGAACGAGCGGCTGACGGAGAAACCCGTGGCGGGGTGCACCAGGTTGGCGGCGGCGCCGAAGGCCGTCACCGTCTGGTCGGGCAGCGGCATGGGGCCGCCCACCGGGATGTAGCTCCACTCCTCCTCGTGGATCTGCGGGTGGGGGTGTAGTGGTGTCCGGGCGACAAAGGCAAGAGGTGGAGCAGGTGTAGGGAGCACCGTGGGAGGGGTTGAAGGCGCGCAGCGGGTGCCGGGCGGACCTCAAGGCTGCAGCAGTTGGACATGCTGGCAGCCGCTTGAGCCAGGTGTATGTGACAGTTTCGGGCTGTCAATCTGGATAACGACGCCCTGCCCCGCCTCGTTGCTGCGCTTGCTTGCTTCCTCCCGCACTGCATTGTTGTCCCTGTGCCATCCTTACTCCTCGTTCGAACTCCAGCGCATCCATCGTAACGCCGTGTCACCATTCCCACCAACGCCATTTCTCTCCGCCATATGCTGCGTCAACCCACTGCAACCCCAACAAGCCACACTGCCGGCCTTTGCATGCCAGTGCCACGCGCTCCATCCCCAAGCTGCCCTTGCGAACCCTCCCACTTGCCCAAAGCATACTACGGGAGCACAACCCGGCTTATCAAGTGCCCTCAATCACCCCCCACTCCAAGCGCCCCCCTGCACGGCCGGCCGCCCCCACCTTGGTGACGCTGATGCCCATGGCCTTGAGGCGGCGCGTGAGGCGGCGCTTGAGCACCGCGAAGGGCAGCGCCGGCTTGGCCACCAGGCAGGTCTCCTCCAGGAACACGCGCTTGCCCCCCAGCGGCATGGCGTACAGGAAGGAGGGGCACTCGGAGGAGCTGCCCCACATCCCGTCGCCGCTGTTGGGGTGCTTGCCGGCCTGGGGGCAAAGGCGGTAAGGTGAGAGAAAGGGAGGGCGTGGCGTAATGATACGCTACTCATAGCATGAGGGCTGCGCAGTGGGCGAGGCAAGACAAGGGGAAGGGAGGCCGTGGCACATCAAGAGGCTGCTTAGGGCCCTGCCGCGGTACTGTATTACAGCTCAGGCACACTTGGAAGGGATGCTTGCCCAAGCTGGCCTTGAGCGTGAGGCTCCCACGCACCCGCTTAAGCTGCAGTTTTTACCCCGCGAAGCTGTACCATCCCAATCTGTACTCTAGCCCCGCTTTCATTCTACTTCTTGACGCCCTTTCCCTCCTCGCCGATTCGCTACTTCCCCTCTGCCCTGCTCCGCCCGGCCCGTGCTGACGCACGTACGGCCGCTACTAACACACGTACGGCCGCTATCCCTTCCTGTCACCAAGCGGAGGGTTGCGCACCACCAGCAGCCCAGTGTCGCCTCTCCCGTTGCTGCCCCTCTGCAATTTGAGCGTTTGTCCTTCGCCAACCCCCGTCGCCCTCCTGTACGGCGTTCAGTACCCTCCCAACCAGCACAGTGAGTTTTGTGGGTTGTCGGTCCTACGGTACCCTTATCGGTTATCGCCTTCAGTAGGGATATTGCTTTTACAATGTATTTTCAGTGTCAGTGTCAGTGTTCATGCGCGTCTCACCTGCAGCCCCGTTGCCGTTGTGTCGTACAGCCCAGTGTGGTGCCGCCTGAAGTCCATGAACAGCATCAGGTCCTTGGGGTACGCCCCGTCGTAGCCCTCCACCTCCGCCTCGATGCCGTACGCAGTCTGCGCCGCCACGATCGGCGCGTCCTCCTCGTATGACAGAAACCGGCCGGCGGCGCTGCCAGCAGCCAGCGTCACCAGCCTGCGGTTGGCGTAGAGGTGTTGACGGGTGTAAGGGTGCACTTGCGCGGTGGGAAGTATGCGTACGTATGCATTGCGTCGGTAGGACTGTGGAGTGGTGACGTGCAGGTGATCACAGAAGGAACGTACAGGTGCGGTGCATTGAGCACGCGGCGGCGCGGTGTACTGTCAGGACCTTTGGAATGGTGTCGGCATGGCAGGACTGCCCGCCTCAGATATTGTCAGGTGAGAAGGTTGAGTGGTCATCAGCCAGCGACGTGCCATGCAACGGGTGCCTCGCGCAACAGCGGCCCTGAGCCAGGATGTGCTGTCCCACTGTGCTGCCCCGATGCCGGATATGCAAGGCCCTCTGCCCCCGCACACAACTCTCGAGCCCTTGACACGATCGGCCCACCCCCGCCCAAATGCTTTTCCTTAAGAGCGCCAAGGGCGTCCCAGTTGCCTTGGTGCCGTTCCCCCAGCCCGGTGCCCATGACCTGCACTTGTGGCCACTCACCAGGTCCTAACGCAAACCAGAGCGCTGCCCTGCATCCGGCCCTTTTGCTCCACTCCAGTGGGACCGCCTCCCAGCAAACGTCACAAAGCGCCCTCAGCCCCTTCTCCACTCCCTCATCCTTCCTCCACCTATCCCAGTGCGCCGCCCACCTGCTCTTGTACACCTCCCCGTCCCGCGTGACCAGCTGCGTGGCCCGGCCGTCCTCCACCACACGGATGTCCACCACCTCGGCGCTGGTGAACCGCACGCCAGCCGCGGAGCACACCTGCAAGAGCAGTAGCAGCCGCGGGAACACCACTGCGTGCTCGATCTAGGTTGCATCCGGGTGTGCAGCTGGGTCAGCCCGCATGACAGCTGCTATGCGCACCCACGACAGCTAGGGATCCCAAGCGTTCTCTGCAAGGACACCATTCCGATACTGCAGTTTGCGACAGGACCCATGCTTCAGGGGCTTGAACTTGTAGATTCGCACGCCCGCACGTGCAGCGGCTGCGCAACCACAGAATGTCTCGCCTGGTGGTCATTGTCAGCAGCTGTCAGCACGACTTACGGTGCCCGACGCCCCAAGCAGTCCCGTGGTCTGAGCTATTGACAGGTATTGACGTTGCGCACCACACACCACCTATCCCACAAGCCGTGCTTCCCCGGCGCACCTGCAGCAGGTGCTCCCGAAGCTTGCGGCGCGACACACGGCCGTAGGCGCGACCCACGCGCACCTGTGGTGGCCAGCGCAGGGACCAAGCAGGGGAGGAGGCATTATCAGTATGGTACGCCGGGGGCCTGCCAGCGGTTGCATGCATGCACGGGGGTGAAGTGGCCCCGCAGAAACATTGGCATGCCCAGCAACCAGCGCCAAAAGCGTGCCTCCAGACGTAGGCCTCATGCTGCTACTGTGGTGGTCCAAGATGCGTGTATAGACCGACGGCAGAACGCAAAGCGTCAGCTGCGCACGTGCTAAGAGAAGCTTACCAGCCTGAGTCTGACCAGTCAAACCCTTGCTGGGCACGCAGGCGGCAAAGCGTGCCTTCCCCACCAGCCGACTGGCCCAACAAGGCAATGGCAGGGACTCGAGGGGTGTCGTACGTCGTGAAGTCAGCTGAAGAGCCTAGCTATGTTTAGGTGGTAAGCATGTCCTTGTCATACATGGTGGCCGTCTCCGCCCCTACCCGTGTACCTGCGGCATCCCGTTTCCCACGCCCCAAGACCTCGGCCACGACACTCACGCAAGCCACAGCCACAGCCCAAACTTCAGCCCTAGCCAAACTCGTCACAGCCAGCCCCCGCCCCGCCCGCGGCTGTGCACTCGCCTCGTTGCCCTCCCCGAAGTAGCACACTGCGTCCGGGAAGGTGCACTCCAGCGTGTGCTCCATGCCCAGGGCCCGGTACTCGTCAATCCACACGCCGTAGTTGTTCACAATGGGCACATCCAGGCCTGTGAGCGCACATGTGCAGGGGGTTGAATTGTCGGTCTTTCTCGTAGGCAAAGCAGAGCGACCGCAGGAGCGCAGGGGACTTCCACACCCGCCCCAGCCCGGCACGTGTGGACCCCACAATTCTCATGAAAGCCCCCGCAACCCCTCTCGGCTGCCCCACCTAGCACGTTTACTTGAAGACCACGGCGTGCAAGCTCTGCTGCGAGGAAGAGGCCGGCGGGGCCGGCACCCACGACGGTGACGTCGCAAGGGGCGGTGGGGTCCGCGGGGGCCAGGACAGAGGCGATGCTGGCCTGGCCCTCGTCCGCCTTGCCCGCCTGGGGACGACAGCCCAAGAGCAAGCTCCTTGCTACGTCCTACTCATTCAATTGAGGGCAGTTCAGCAGTACGTACCTGCATGTTCATCAGCGACGCTTCATAGTGCCCCTCGCGGATGTGCTGGTTGAGACTGGTTGGGTCTCCGGCCCCGGCGCGTTCCAACGCGGGGTTTGGGCTGAGAGTTGTCACCGCTGGCCGCTCCGCCATGCTGACTTGGCAGGAGACAGGGCGAGCTGCAGCGCCGCGGCGTGCAAGCGAGGTGCAAGCCGTCCTCCTCGCTGGGGAGGACACCGAGGCCACATGCGCACTCTTCTGTAGCTGCATTGTTGGGTTTGATGATTGTGACGCTGCACACCAGTAAATAACCTGAGTCTGGCTCTGCCAAGCTGATTGTAAACCAGACCAGGACCGACTAGGTACGTCGGCAATCAATAGGATCAACCTAGATCACTGCAATGAAGCTTTTGCAGGCTTGACTATGGGGCAGTGCATAAGGCTCAGCTGAGCTGCGTGTACAGGACAGGCCCCACCAACTCCAGCTTCGATTCCGCAAAGTTCCTTCCCAAGCTCGGGCTGACCTTGCTAGCCCTTCAATTAGCAGTGTTTTACTGTCTACGACTGTCCGTTGGGCAATTCGCCCAACAGAAGCCCTGCATGATGTACGACGGACGTTAATTTCGCTCTTGTCCGAGCCAGGCCGTTGCCGATGTGCTGCTATTGGGAAGCACTGACAAGTGCTTGCAGAACAATGTGCAACAGCTAGATATTGAGTGCAGCCAAGTTGTCCGCGCATGTCCCTCCCCGTGTGTACACAGTACGCGGACCACATACCCATAAACTATCATAAGTTCTCAGCATTTCCTACAGTAGTGGACACTCGTTTCTATCCTAGAAAGCAGCGGCAACATTTCACTGCTTACCGTCCCTGACTGCTTAGCACACTGTCAACAAGGGTATCACCGACTGCGCCGGATATATCAGGCCACACCTAGCAGGGCTTGGCGGTCGGGCCCCAAGCCTGTAGGGGCCGAGGCGGACAGCATGTCAGTGACAGCTGCGCTATTCGGCGTGCCGACAGGCTTTGAGCCACCCGTATGCTGGCAGGACCGTGAAATCAGGTTCGACTGCAACGCAAACGACGTGGCCTGTCGACAAGGCGAGGAGCTGCTGACAACCTTGGTGCGTGGTGCCAGGCAGCACGGTGCAGTGGGCAACCCGCCCCCGTGGGTTTGTGTTCCACGGCCGGGATCGCGCATTTCAGTGTAAGGCAGGCATTATTAACCCTGGTGCTGGCCACGCATCAAGCAAGGGCAGCAAATAGCCTTGCGCTGCTGGTGCATGCGTGGCCAAGGGGCGTTGGAAGCATACGCACCCTTTGGTGCAGAAGGCACTGTGGGTTGGGTACTGCTACCGTTGCAGCATGCCTGTGGCAACAGCACATAGCTGCTTGAGGTGCTGGCGCGCTGACGGGACCAACGGGGCCAGAACCAAGTGTGCATGCTCTCCAAGAGGCACCTGGCCAGCGTCCTGCGCGCAACTGCGCAGCCATACTGTGTAGTCCGATCAGGGGTTAGTACGGTGCAGCGGCATGCCCAGTTACCGTGCTGGGGTAGGCACGGGCCCGCCCGAGGTCATTCCCTGCCCCCCTGCAACCCCCACCGCCCAACCCGTGGCCCCGTCGCGCACCCGCATGGCAAACCCTTCCCCTTTGCTTCGCCTATTTGCGGTGCCGGCTGTTGTGCGCGCGTGCGCGCATTCATCAGTGAAGGATTACACCCCCCTGCAGGAGGGCGTCGAGGACACCAAGGGCAACAACGGGGACCTGGGGGACCTGCGGGTCACCAACCTGCGCCTGGTGTGGGTGTCGCGCAAGAGCAAGCGCACAAACATATGCATCGGACACAACTGCATCACCAGCGTCACGGTCAAGGCGGCGTCATCGCGGCTGCAGGGTGTGTGGGAGTACCGGGGTGGCGGCGCGCGTAGGGAGACTTGCCAAACTATGAGGCAGTCTGCCAGGAGCTGGAGTGTTCAATGCCGGAATGCGACGCTAGTAGGCATTGATCGGGTTCCTGGGCAGACAGGATGGGCGCCTGAGCTGTTGCGTTACCTGCCTGGCCTGAGGTATCCGTACGGTATACCTCCCCAGCCTGCCCTGTGCACGTGCTGCCCAAGAGCCCGCCGGTCACGTATGCAGAGCCAAACACTGCTGGAGCCCACACCCCGCTCTCATGCCTTCACAGCCGCCCATGCCTCCACGTTCCCGCAGGCCAGACCCAGTCGTTGTACATCTTGACCAAGTACCACAACCAGCGCTTCGAGTTCATCTTCACGGCGGCGGCTGACGGCTCCTCGCAGCTGTTCGCGGCGGTGCAGGGCGTGCAGCGGGCCTACGAGCTGAGCAGGCTGTACAGGGACCTCAAGCTCCGAGGTGAGGTGGGGCCAGCGGCGGGTATTGGGGGCTGGGGCAGGGAGGGCGGGGAAAGGGAGGCGCGGGATTGTGGTTGTGGCGTCGCACTCACCCCTGTGCAGGAGCAACTCCGTGGGGCGGCGCCAGTCGACCGTGTGAGCTGGCGGCCTTGCATGCGTGCGCGCATGTGCCTGGGGGCCCTTCGGCCCTTGGCTCATGTGCGCTGTCGTACTACACATCCGGCGTGTAGCTCGTGTGACCCACACCACTCCTTTTTGCTCACGGCGAAACCACGGAACCAAAACCTTGTTCTGCAGGCGCGCTGATTGTGGACCGCGAGCTCAAGCTGCTGCCGCAGGAGCAGACCTACAGCCGCGTCAACGGCGTGTGGAACCTGTCCGCCGAGCAGGGCAACCTGGGCACCTTCTTCATCTCCAACGTGCGCGTGGTGTGGTACGCCAACCTGGCGGAGAACTTCAACGTCAGCATACCCTACCTGCAGGTGGGCTGTGGGACGGGGTGCTGCAAGACCTGGACCACCTTCGACTGGGTGCGCGCCAGCTGTCCACGGCAGCGTGCAGGGCGCCTGGGGAAGTGGACCGGTGCATGTCAAGTGCACCCCGTACCGGCACTTGCCGTGGGCTGTGAGCAGCTCAGTGGTCCATGTGCCCGACGCAAGGTGGCGGCGCAGCCCGACGCCGCCCCAATCAATCCAGCAGTCGCGAAGGCCGGCACACGTATGTTGCTGCCGCTGCTCCGCAATCCCATACCGCAGTCCCTACCTTACTGCCCTGCACGCCTGCAGCCAACTTGCTTGATGCCACAACGCTGCCCCAATACCGCACTGCTTTACGTGATTGTGCAACGCCCACGCAGATCCGCAGCGTGCGCGTGCGCGAGTCCAAGTTCGGGCAGGCGCTGGTGATCGAGACGTCCCCCGCCTCCGGGGGCTACATCCTGGGCTTCAAGGTGGACCCCAAGGAGACCCTGGACTACGTGCACAAGGAGATCAGCAGCCTGTGGCAGGTGGGCGTGGGGTGTGCTGCTTACCTGAGTACGCCGGTAGGTAGCCAAGCACATTGTGCCAGGTGGGTGCGGGGCAGGAGGTAGCATGGAGGGACCATGAACTGCGCGGCCCGCCGTTGAAACGCTGTGCCACCGATCGCCCTGCGTGCAACTGCAACTGCCTAGTGCTTGCTGTGCTGCTACTGCGGTGCCACTGCCACTGTACTGCTCTTCGCTTGCCCCCTCTCCCGCTTTCCCCCAGGTGTACACGGCCAACCCGGTGTTCGGCGTGGAGTACCGCCCCGAGGCCTACATGCCGGGGGTGGGCGGCCTCAGCATAGCGCCATCGTGAGTGGGGCGGGGTGGAAGGAACTATTGGAAAGGGTGCGCCTCGCGTGCGGGTTGTGCATCTTGTTCGGCGGGGCTAGATGGGGAAAGGCCTCGGGGCCGTTCGGCCAGCGACAGACGGGTCCTCATGTGTCGCGTGCATGATGGGAGCCTTCGACAAGGGTGGCTGAGCACGTGGGCACGGAGGGCACCGATACCACCAGGATGGCCCTGATGGGCGCTCGTGGCAAGGCGGGGGACACCTGCAGCATGTACGCATCTAGGCGTGCTTACTCCCATGCCACGCGCAAAAATCTTGCACCCAATGCAAGGTGTGCAACGCAAAGCTGTTGGGCAATCCTCCATCACACTCGCTACAGCGCGAACGCCTTCCCCCACGACACCACACGTGCGTAAACGCTTTGACGGCATATGTGCGAAACTGAAATTATATTTGCATACGTGTTGAGGGTTAATTTTTTTCGGCCCGCAGAGAGCAGGACGTGGAGATTATCGACCCTCCCGACCGGGGCGATGCGCTGGCGCAGTACTATGCGGATGCGACTAAGGGAGCAGACCGCGAGCCCGTCTACTGCGCGGAGCTAGGGCTCGCGGTCGAGCAGCTGAAAGAAGGCCTCACAATAGAACAGCTGTGGAGCGTGTTGTAACGTCCGGGGTCGCGGATGCGGGCTAGGGGATGTGGGGTTGGAAAGGGAAGCGGAGTGCATTCGGACACTCCAAAACCGTAGTTTAGTTATGGTTACGAAGGGGCGAGCGCGACTTGGCAGGACTTGGTTTCGGGGCCGAAGATATTTTGCGTCCGCATGAAATCGGCGGGAACACACGCTCCCCAACCTTTCCGGTATTGTACAAAGGGTAGGAATTTATGATTCTTCAGGTCTACATCTAATTCCAACCAACTCTACTCTCGGCGACCTCTTGGCTGCTTCCGACACCCGCCCGCTTTCACGTCCACGGGTATCTAGGCCAGCTGCGCAGCTGCGGCGTGCCTATAATTGTGAAGAGCCAAGAACATGGCAACTATGTTGCAGAAGGGCCTTTCCCCGTATGTTCAGCGCCAAGCGCTAGCCCGCAGACGCCCAATCGCTGCGCTCCGCGTCCGCTGCGAGGCCGCAGGCACAAAAGTGATTTTCAGCATTCATCGCCACACCGAATATGGACAGAGCATCTGCGTTGTGAGTTGACAAAGGGTTGACAAAGGTCAAGACGGGATTCTTGCGTTCCTTGCGTAGCTGAGAACCCGGTAGCAGTATTTAACGATATCCTGCATTCAATTAACCTGCTATGCACCTGTACTGGTAGTTCCGCAATACTTGAGAGCACTTTGCGCGGCATGCGGAGCAGCAGTGCAACAACTCTTGGGGTAACTCATGCGGAGCAGCAGTGCAACAACTCTTGGGGTAACGGTCATTCGCCTGCCTTGTATAGGTCGGAAGTCATCCCGAACTCGGCAACTGGGACCCTAAGCAAGCGAAGGACCTGGGCTGGACCGACGGCGACGTATGGAAGGCCGAAGTGAACATCGACTTGTTGCCTGGGTAAGTTAGCTTATGCCAAAGGCTACCTTGGGCGGTAGAGCGTGCTGGTTGGTCGTTCTGCATGGTTGGACCTGCTATTGCTGCACTGTTGGCGTTACGCTCACACGCTCATCCGCACGCACCTCATACCTTGCGCACGTGTTTGCCTGACACTCTTCCAAACTGGCACGTGCCACACCACCCTTATCCTCACAACCTGCGGGTGCCGTACAACAGTCCCTCTTCGGATAAGCCCTCTTCGCCTGCCCCTTTCCCTGCCAGCGCGAAGCTGAGGTCAGGCACGACGACAATGCCACGCGGCCCTTGGTGACCGCCTTCCTGCATCGCCCGCCCTCCCCACCCGCGCCCCCTCCTACAGGGCCCCCATCGAGTACAAGTACATCCTCAAGCGCAAGGACGGCGTGGAGTGGGGCCCCGGCGATAACAAGGCGTGGGTCATGCCCGCCAAGGCGTCCCTGGTGGAGGTCAAGGACGCGTGGGAGCAGCACGCCAGCACCGTCGCCGTCCTCGAGGCCGCCGGCGCAGAGCCCTCCATTCCAGCACCCAGCGCTGCTGCCGTGGCTGTGGCGGAGGCCGCCCCCGCGGTGGCCCTGGCGGACTCCATCGCTGCCAGCGAGGCGGAGGCGCGCGAGCTGCACGTGGTGACCATGCCCCCGGTGGCCACCGTGGCCACGGGCGGCGCGTCGGCCCCCGAGCACGTGGCCATCAGCACCATGGAGAACATCGAGGCCGAGGAGGTGAGGCAGAAGGGTGCCGTCGGCTGTCGCTTGTTGCTGAGACGCTCGTTGTGCTTCCCCTTCTTGCGCAAACGCCTTGCAGGGCAAGATGCTTGCGGTACCGCGCGCCGCAACGGCCATCGCCCCTGCCAACGCCCCGCACGTGCGCGGCCACGCACGCACTCACTCAACGGCGTATTGCCGTCGTAGCATGGGGATGATGGAAACACCTGCCGCGCTGCCACCCATCGCTGAACACCTGCTGTGCTTGTGCGTGCAGCTGATGGCCCCTGCTGCCGTGGTGGGCGAGGCCGCGTCCAGCAACGGCGTGCCCGCCTCCGCCCCCTCCGTGGTGGCCAACAACATCGTGGGCTCCGCGCCGCTGGGCGCAGTGGCGGTGGGCGCGGCGCCGGCCGATGACCCCATCACGCAGTACGAGGAGGCCGACAAGTTCCAGGTGCTGCACCCGGCATGCGGCACTATCATTTTCCTATGGACATGTCTGCGTGACAATCGTCATTTCGGCAAGCTAGCTTACAGCCTGTCCTCGGCGCCTAGGCCCTTCCGCCATGTCCCCATCAGCAGTGCTGCAGGTTGCAATCTTAGCATGCATGCACCCCCTGCCTCCGTTGCCCCGCCAGGTGCTGGAGGTGGGCGCCACGGCGGAGGCGGCCACCGCCACCGCCGCCCGGCCTCGCGCCGCGGACAGCCTGACGGTGGCTGAGCTCAAGGACCGCTGCAAGAAGCGCGGGCTGTCGTCGTTCGGGTCGCGCAGGGAGCTGGTCACACGGCTGCAGAAGGCGGGCGTGCTGTGAGGTGGTGTTACCGGTGTTGCATGTCGGGCGCGCGCGCATACGCCTTGCTCAAGACACGTGTCTGGTGCGCCGGTCGGTGCGTCTTGAGGGAGGCAGGGAAGGAAGTCTTGCGTGCGGGGTGATTGGTGGGCGCAAGGTTGCACCTGCAGCTGTAGAGAACGGTGCATAAAGGTCGAGTAAGTTTTCATCTGACGATATCATACTGTATACGCCGAGTTGGTGATGGGGGTGAACGAGAATAAGGCAAGTCCCTGATGCTATACCATGCTACATCCTATGGTATTGTCGAGATTGGTGTATGGAACGGTGCTTTGCGCGTTTGCGCATGCCTCTGCATCCATCGTTCTTTGACAGGATAGTCCTGGGTGTGTTGAGGTTGGCTATGCCTGGGGTCCGGTATAGGCCCCTGCTGCTGTTTTTCTGGTGTTGTCATTGTGGATTGGGCGTCGTACATTCGAGCAATATCACCTGAGCTCCCTCGTATTGTCCACAGCGCTCTCCCCGTTTTTTGTCTTTTGATACATGGTGCCCTGCCGAAGCCTAATTGGAAGAGTTATGATTGGTGGTGTCGGTGCTTCGTGCCTGTACGACCTGACAGTAGACCGTCATGGCTGCTCGGTCATGAAGAGTTGTTGTGCTCGCCTCCTACGCGGCATTTGTTTCTGGTGAGATCCGACGCTTCAGTCCATTTCAGTGCTGTCACGCGGTCCTTCAAAAGTTGCACAGGCGCCTTGTAGCCTGTGGATTGTACTTTTCCATTATTCTGCGGGCGGATACCTAGCATGAGGAGCCAAACCAACTCAGTCCATTCGCTTTGGACTGCCAAGCGTGTGGTTTAGCGCGCTGGCGCTCCGCTGCGTGGACGTCGCACGCCGAACAGGACGCCCTGAGCAGCTTGCGTGGCTCTATGTGGGCATACGTGGCGTGCGGTCCTTTGGTGCCCAGTCGTGTTGCGGGGTGGTGTGTCTATCTGCAGTAGCATACGGACGTACACTACTTAACATGTAACTTCTGTGGGGAGGCCTCAGGGTTTGTCAACCAACGCCTCGTGTCAAACAGGCTCCCGCCCGTGGGTCGAACACGCCTGGATTACACATGAAGTCAAGCTTGCAGAGCTACCCCTTCTCAGTATCCCTTCGCCGCGCTAGTCTACAGCTTGAAAACCTTTCAGCAGCAGCAAGTATTCGGCATCGCAGCAGAAAGGCCACTCTGTTGCCAGCATGTCGGAGAGCCTGGTTCGCTTGCCCATGCGTCCAGGTCTCTGCCTCCCACGATGCGACACGTGTGCTCCGCCGCAGCATGTGATAACTAAAATAGTGGGCCAGACTAAGCCAAGACGCGCGCGTTCCCTCTGTACGCACAGGCGCCATCAGCTCCCCCGGCATTGCAACACGCGGACTCGAACCACACAAGTGTAATGACCCACATACGAGCCATGGGCTGGCAAGTCAATCATTCGCGCACCTAGACGGGGCAACCCACCGGGCACAAGCAGACACTCAGCCGCAACGCCAGTACCGGTAGCCTTGCAAGCGCGATCCTACTCCTCGTGCACGCCAGTCAAGACAAACGTAAGGCACACTCGCAAGGCTTTGCGCCTCGTTCACCGACAGGGGGGATTCACTTCCACTTCCGCTGCCTTTGCCCGGAGCCCGCCCTCATCCCTGCCCCCGCCCCTCAGCATGCGACGCTTGATGTTGCTGCTGCTGCTCTCCGCCCAGCGGCCCCCGGAGCTCCCCCCCCTGCGCTCCCCCAGGCTGCTCCTCCTGCCCGCGGCTGCCACCCTGCCCTGTCCCCTGCTCAGCCCCGCCCGCGTACCCCTGCACCTGCACCTCCTCCTGCTTCCCCTCCTCCTGCTGCCCCTGCCCCTGCCCCTGCCCCTGCCCCTGCTGCCCCTGCCCCTGCTCCTGCTCCTGGTGCCGTGTGTCGTACAGCGGGCTCCTGCTGAGCCGCTGCCCCGCCGCCAGCAGCCCCTCCAGGCCGCCCTCCACCGCCAGGCCCTCAGACACGCGCCGCCGTAACGCCTGCCACGTGTCGGCGTACCCCGTGGAGTAGTCCTGCGGCCGCAGCACGACATCGGGAGCTGTCCAAAGCAAGGGCAAAGCAATACAATGCGTCGCGAGCAAAGGGCGCGCACAAGCTTGGCAAGCAAGAGGCGGGCTTGCAGGATGTTTCGCCCAAGTATAAGCGAATGGACGTACCGTGAGCATGTAGAGCGAGGTGGTGGTGTAGACGCCTGCCAGGATGGCCCGCTTGGAGTACCATGAGGCGTCCGTGGAGGTGTCCCCCACAGCGTACCACAGCTCGTCCACCATCTGGGGTGTTGGATGGTGGGGAAGGGCGATGCAGGTGGGGCCAGGGGGCTGGGTCAGAGGCCCGAGGCGGTGGGGAAGGGCGCGGGACGGCAAGCAGCAGGACATCCACGCCCCCCACTGTGAGCGTACGGCAACGTCTTCACACACAACATGCCTTCCAACGATCATAGCCACCGCTGCATGCCACAACAAGACATGCCCCGCGGCGTGCACATTAGGCTGCAACATGCCCACCTGGAGCAGGAGGCTGAGGCTGTGGGGTGCGTTGGCCGGCTTGGCTGCCACGGCCAGCGCCTGCGGCCACGTGTCGATGACTGGGTGTATTAGCTCCAGCCGCATGCGCAGAGCGGCCGTGACCCGCTCCTCCAGCGGCAGCGCCTCCAGCTCTGTTTTGCGCTCCTCAAGCTGCGCCACGCATCGCTTGTTAGCCAGCTCCATCCAGTGCTCCACCAGCTCGCCCTCGCCCCGCGGCAGCAAGCCGAGTATTGCTGGTGACAGTTGGAGGTCTCTAGCAGCTGTAACTAAAGAAGAGGCGGTCCAGCCGCGCTCGGGGACGTGTTTCAGGGCGGCATCGAGGAGGGCTGTTCGCAGAGGCTCTGCGTTGGCACCGCTAGAGCTGCTAGTGTTATATTGCCTTCTATGTATGTCATTAAAGTCACTGTGTTGCCCGCGGAGACATGAACTCAGCAACTCTGGTTGTGTGGCAAGCACGCGAGAGACGTAGCGATGGCCAGACAGCTGGAGCAGCCGCAGAGCACTCTTTTGCGACATTGTGCAGAGTCGTTGGAGTGCTGAAGCTCAGCACGCTTGTGCCCAGTAGCCTCGCTGCCACCAGGCTGCCCCGGAACCAAGGGTTGGCAAGGGAGTGCCCCTTGGCAGCCCTTGCCCACAGGTACCTTGGAGCGGTGGGCCTGACAACTTGCAGCCCGGCAAGGTTTCCCATACGTTACATCATGTAAACTGTGCTTGACGGCGTCCCCGGTGCACTCAGGCGGCACGTGGCGCCGTACGCTCGTCCCTATCCCCATGCAGGACAACACAGCACGGTTCGTGGCAGGAGCCTCTCTTACATGCAACAGCGTATACACAGCCCAACCGGAGATGCCGGAGACCGGCAGACCGGCGCGGCAGTCCACATGGCCACATGCACCTCAACCAATATTACAGCTCTTGCCTGGGATCCAGCCCACTGCCCAGCACATGGCTCCTGGTCCACACGTTCCAGGAGTAATTGGCGGCCTTCCTGAACACCCGAGGCCACGCACTTAGTGACCCGTACCGTACCGGTACCCTGTAACATTCCAGGGTCTGCAAGGCTACGGTATCACCCGCCTTCATAATAACCAGCTCGTACAAGTAGATCGCGCGCTGTATCGTACACGACATGTCGCGGGGCCAACGTCTTCAAGACCGGCGTTCTCCCGCACACACTCTAGACTCATTCACAAGGACTCTACAATAGGCCACCAGCTCCTGAACCTACCCACAACCCAAAGCAAACCTTGACGGGCCATCAGGAACTTCCGGCCACAAAGGCTATTACGAAGCACCAGTAAGCACGACCTCTTGTCCCACTGTTGCTAATTGCCGAGGGAGGGAGCCGTCCAGTACCTGGGGGAGTAGGCCTTCACATAACCCACAATGGGCATTTATTCCTGACACCCCGGGAGGGTGACTCTCCCCGATCCGTGCCTGCTACTAGCCCTCCTATTCACCCCAGGCAGCCAAGAATACTAGATGCCGACTTGCCATACCGTACGCGTGATCCTGGGCGCACAACAACACCCACCCTACTACCCGTTCTCCGCGACACCACAGCTACACCACACGGCCTCCCGCCAACCCGATGACAACAGCCCGCCTTCCCCGTCTGCAACACCAGTGCAACGACCGCCCATCCACAACCCCACACCCCTTCCTACACCTCTTTTCACACACCACCACCACCACCGTCAGCCGCCTCAGTGCTTCTTGGGCTTCTTGGACCACCTCAGCTGCTGCGCCAGCAGCCCGGCCGAGTGGAAGTTGAGCGTCAGCGCGCTGTAGGCCAGGCGCGGCGCGCTGACGCACGCCGCCGCCGTCATGGCCACCCAGGCCGCCTGCTCGCGGCGTGAGCGCCACAGGAAGTGGCGGCAGAAGCCGTTGGAGGAGCGGGACTTCTCCTCGTCGCGCGTGAGGTCGCGGTCGGTGTGCTCGGGCGCGTCGTCGGGGATGGTGGGCGCAGGGCCGGAGCCGGCGGCGCGGCGGCGGCGGGCCTGGGAGGAAAGAGGGGAGCGAGGAGGGAGCGGGAAAGGAGGGTTATCAGTTAAGTGGGCGGTAAGGTGAGGGGTTCCCAGGCAGCCCGGGGCGGTGGCCATGGCTCTGGCCAGGCGGCGGAGGCAGAGCTTGAGCTGGGCGGTGTTGTAGGGTGGAACGGCGACATACTGTAAGCACCTTGAGAGCTACCGGTACGGAGACGTGCAGATGGTGTACGGCTGGCCGGTCCTTCTACACTTCTGCACCACACCACACACTTCTACCCTTCAACCGCTCACCCGCGCCTTGCCCTCTGCCTCCGCGTCCTCGTCTCCATCCGCCGGCGCCTCGCTCTGCCCACGGCCCTCCTCCCCATCGTCATCGCTGTCGCTGCTGCCGCCCTCGCCGCCTTCCTCCCCGCCTTCAGCTCCAGCCCCCGCACCCTGCTGCCCCTCCTCCCCCTGCGCCCCCGTGCCCTCCTCCCCGCCCTCGCCCGGGACACCCCCCGCCGCGCCTCCCGCCGCCGCGCCCGCGGCCCCCGCCGCCGCGCCGCCCTTGGCCGCCCCCGCCTGCGCCCCAGGCGACGGCATCTTCTCCGTGAACCGCGGGTGCCCCTCCTGCCCGGAGTGCGCAAACAGCCACCGCTGCAGCTCCAGCAGCCGCCTCGCCAGCTGCTTGTACGCCCTCCTCCGAATCGCCTCATCCCCAGTGTACTCCACAACCTCCGCCGGCGGTGCAGCCGCCGCAGCAGCGGCCTCCGCTGCCGCTGCGGCGGCGGCAGCGTCCCCGCTCTCCGCCGCTGCCGCAGCGGCGGCCGCAGCTGCCGCTGCAGCCTCTGCTCTCTTCGCCTCCGCCTCCGCCGCCTCCGTCACCGCGTCCTCCGCCTCCCACTGCGCATCAATGTCACCGCCATCCGCCACGATCAAAAAGCGCTCCCGCCACATCTTCCAGCCCTCCGCCGGCCCTGGCACGCCCTCCGCCTCCGCCGCCAGCGTCATGTCGCGCACCGTCTCGCCCAGGCGCTGCAGCGAGGTGCTGCGGTACGGCCCGCTGAGCGGAACGCCCTCCTCCTGCTGCGAGTTCTCCTCCGCCGCGTCCAGCGCCGCCGCCACCGCCTCCGCCGCCACCCCACGGCGCAGCATGTCCGACACGCGGCCCATGGCGGCCAAGATGGCGGGGTGCGCCTTCTCCAGGGCGCGCCGCAGCTCGCTCTCACGGACGCCCTGCGCGAATAGTGGCATGAGCGCATGATGACAAAACGCAAGGGACAGGAGTGCAGGGGACAAGCGCTGATCTATGGGGGTCCAAGGCGCATGGAGACGCCCTTGCTCTTGTGCAGACGGGCCTGAGCTGTGCGGCCAAAAAAGCTGTGAACAGGAGCACGACAGGCCTTTTCACTAACGGCGGGATCAATCCCCGTCGCTACCGCGTTTGCGGCGTTCGGCACCCACCCGTGGGTCCAGGCTGGCGATGAGCATGTCCAGCTGCTGCGGCGCGGTGATGGCGCTCCACACGCCCTCCGCCGCCTCACACAGCACCACGCTGCGCAGGCCGCCCATGCCCCAGTAGTAGCGCCGGTGGTGGCGGTCAAGGCCGATGGGGCCGTGGCGGATGTGGTAGCGCTCCAGCTCGCGCTCCAGCTTCTCCTGGCGCCTGCAGGGGGGAGGCGCACGTGGGGGCAGCACGGAGTTTCGAGTTGTCAGTTGGGCATGAGGACGGCAGACAGGGACCCGGCGACGGCTATCGGACAATGTTGATTATACCATGGGTAGCTGCTAGACGCCGCTTGCGTGCACTGCCACGCCGCTTGCGGACATCCCAAACCCTGCATACCGCCTGCCCCGCAGCAGGCCCACTCACGCGGCCAGCGCCTCCTCCGCCTCGCGCTTCTCCCTGGCGGCCCGCTCCCCAGGCTCCTCCGTCGCCCGCTGCCGCGCGTCCCGCAGCCGAGCGCGCCGCCGCTGGTTGGCGTGCCACTTGGCGCGGGCGCGCTCCAGGTTGTTGCGCTCGGCCTGAAAACAGCAACCGGCAAAGTCCAGTGGCAAAGTTCTTGACTGAGGTACGCAATGTCCCATAAGAAGGTGAAACGGGCTGTAGACGGGCGGCATTGACATGACAATCAGCATGCGGGCTACATAGCTAGGCAGCCCCCGCCCCGCCCCTCCTCGGCCCCCACTCACCGCCTGCCTGGCCCTGAACGCCCACAGCGCCTTCTTGTCCTCGGGGTCTCCCATATACATGCGCACCTCCTCCGGCAGGTCCCACACCGGCTCCGGCTCGTCCTCTCCCAAGTCCTCTTCTTCCGCACCGTTCTCACCGTACCCGCCCACACCTCCGTACCCCCTTGCCGCCTCCATCTTGGCCGCCGCCGCCGCCTGCAGCTGCCCTGGCAGCTTGATGCGCTTCGCCGCTGGCAGGCCCTTACCGCCCATGCCCACGCCCACGCCTGCTGCAGCTGCCGCCATGCCCACAGGAGGCGGCGGCTCGGAGCCTCCGCCGCTGCCGCCGGCTCCGTAAGGGTCGTCCTCGCTGCCCGGGGCTCCAAAACCGCCCATTCCGGCTGCTGGGCCTCCCCGCTTGCGCTTGTTCTTTGCCGCCTCCTTCTCCTGGCCGGCCAGCTCCTTGAGCTTCTTGCGGTCCTCGGCGATGTTGGCGCGCGTGGAGGCGGCCACGCTGATGCCGGCGTCCTGGGGGCGGACAACGGATGCAGCGGTGTCGGAGGAATCACGTGGAGCACATCTGGCAAAGTTGGGCGTGCACATGCATCCAAGGTAGCTATGTCTCACCAGCCCGTCTACCGGACCCCTGCTTTGTAAGCCACACCTCAAGCCTCCTATGTACGCCCCTATGCGCCAAAGGCCTGCCCCTGACACCTATCCTTACTGTCCTCCGGCTCAACGGGCTGCACGCACTGTGCTCTGCCTTCCTGCACACGCTTCCTCTATCCTTTACCCACCAGCCTCCTCTGCAGCCACGTGCGCATGCGCTCCATCTCCATGAGGTCCTCCGCCAGGAACAGCAGCAGGGAGCAGTGCTCGGGGCCGCTGAGCCCCTCGGCGTCGCCGCGACCCAGGGACGCCAGAGCAGACACCACGGCGGGGGTCAGCACCTCGCGGGACACAACGGCTGCGGGGGTGCGATGGACGAGGGCCAGGGCGTCAGTACAAGTGGCTGCGCCGCTGGGTTTAAAAGACAGGCGGTCACACCACCGATATCCCTGCACCGCGGCCGGCGCATGCGGGAAGCACAGACTGTCAAGCAAACGGTAGACAGTATGTTAAAGGCCTTGCCGGCATCCCACCACCGCCATGAGGCCCAAGCCAGCTCCCCCAGCCCTCGCTCACCCGCCCTGCTGATGGCGTAGCGGCGCAGCACCTCGGGCCACGTGCCCTCGTCCAGCACCTCCAGCCAGCGCCGCTCGTTGCGCTGCATGCTGCTGCTCTCCCACACGTCCACCAGCAGGTTCTTCAGCAGCTGCACGTACAGGTCAGGCAGCATGGTCAGGTCGCCCACCGTCTCCGGCCCCATGGGGATGATGGGCTCCTCCTCGTCATTCACGATCGCAATGTCCAGCTCCGCCGCCGCGACAGCGGCTGCGTCCTCCGTAGCCGCCGCCGCTTCCGCCGCCACCGCGGCGGCGCCACCCTTCCGCCGGCTCGTCCGGCTCTTGGCGGCGGCGGCTGCCGCCGCCGCCACCGGGTCGGCCGCCATTGCAGCCGCAATCGCCTCCTGGGCACGTGTCGTGACCATGCGGTCGCGCGCGTCGGCTGCGTCCTCGCGCGCTGCGAGCAGCTGCTCCGCCGCCGCAATCTGCGACAGGGGAGATCCGCCCCCCAGCATCAGCGTGTCCACGTGTGCGTAACGCACGATGCGCAGGCCCAGCTCGCCGCCCAGCTGCCACAGCAGGTCGGCCAGGTACAGGCTGTCGGCCAGGGTGCGGCCGGCGTCGCCGTCGTACGGCACCACCAGAGACACGTCGGGCAGCACGGCGTCAGACTCGCCTGGCGGTGGGGCGTTAGGAGCGTGCAAAACAAGAATGAGGTGGAGGAGGTAAGAAGCACATGCGCGGTAGTCACCGCATGCCACTCGCACATTCTGATGGACGGAGCAATGTGCTACGGCGAGTGACACTGCGCCCGATTGAGTAATAAGAGATGATGCCTGCGGAAGTGAATACAGGGTACGGATTTGCCGCAAATACGTCCGCCCATCCATGCACGGTACCCACCCCTCTCCGCGGCTCGCGCCGCCGCCTCCACCAGCAGCTCCGTGTCGTCCACCGGGTAGCGCTTGGCGGCCGCCGCCTCCACCTTGCGCCGCTCGCGGTCCTCCGCCGCCGCCACGCGCTGCCGCTCGCGCTCCGCCTTGAGCTCCTCGCGGGACAGGCCAGCCAGCGCGCCGGGGCCGCGCAGGGCCTGGCGCTGGCGCTCCCTGCGCAGGGGCACAGCCGGGGCCCAAGCGTTCAGGCAGAGCAAGTTGACCTTTTGTTGCGCTTTTGCATTCCTGAAACCCTGGCCCAGAAAAGTCTTTTAGCGACACGTGTCAGTGGAAAGGGGGGTTGGCGGTGAGGGGTTGATGCGCGCATTGCCAGGTGGACGCAAACACACACCGGTGACGTGCAGGCCCACCTCGCCACGGAGTTCTCCGCCTCCGCTGCCGTCCTGGCCGCCGCATCGTGCGCCTGCAGCGCCCGCTCCAGCTCCGCCTGGGCCGCCGCCAGCTGGTGCTGCTCCTCCTCCTGCAAGGGGCGCGGCGGGGGTGCACACGTGTCACAAGCACGCGTGCCGGTGCAACCTTCCACTTCAGGTCCGAACATGATGATGGCCACAAGGCACTCCATACTGCGCCTCCACCGTGTGTCGTGAAAGCTGTCACGCCAGCCCTCCATGCACACCGAAGTGCATACGACGCATGCAGGCAGTACAGGCGGGCAACACGGGCACGGGCAACACAGGGAACCATCGGGTAACTCACCACCATTGCCGCCACGTTTGCCGCCAGCTCCGGCTGCGCCTCCGCCAGGCCCGGCGCCTCCGCCAGCTGCTGCGCCTGCGCCTGCGCCTCCGCCAGGCGCTGCGCGGCGGCGCCCGTCACCGCCTGCGCCGCCTCCACGGCAGCCCGGCACGCGTCCAGGTTGGCCTGGGGGTGCGGGCGGCCACAGGTGAGGGCGACAGGCATGATGATGACGAGGGAGCAGGCAGCGGCTTGCACCATGGTTTAAACACATCCACGTAACACTGATTCATGCGCTACTGACACTGGCACGCCGGATCTTCGTTGCCCTTTGTCTCTTTCTTGCGAAGCAAGACGGAGCGAGATGCCCCTGCCTTTCAGACAAAGAAGCGGCCCCTATACCCACCTGCAGCTGCGCGCAGTGCGCCTCCAGGCGCTGCAGCAGGTAGCTGTCCTCGGGGCTGACGTCCAGGTCCATGCTGCGTGGGGCAGAGGGTGCAAATCGGAGATGCCTGTTTATCTTGATTCGATGTGGTGGGCTATGGGGGTCACCGCGGTAGGCGAGTAGCGTGCGCAGTGCGCTTCCCCACAGTTACGGGAGCATGTAGCTACATCGCAGTGTGTCCTTGTGCGACAGCGGTTGATAGGCGATGCAGGAGGATGAAGCTGAGGTAGTACTGTACATGGTGATGTTGCAGGCACGGGCACGCGGGTAGGCTTACCCCATGTCGATCTCCTTCTTGACCTTGGGCGCACGTGGACCGCCCTTTTCTTTCTGCGAGTGGGCGGGAAACCAATACAGCAGGCTATGGGCGCTTGGCAGATGTCGGGTGACTGGAAAGTGCAGCAGTGTATTTGCTGGTTAATCGACGCTGAGCTCGCAATGCGACGCACCCCGGCACTCCACAAGGCCGGCAAGGGAGACGGTGCGCTAGCTGGCAGACGGAGTACAGCTCCAACTGAGGAGGCTGCCCGGAAGCACACCACGCGCTGGGTAGGCGGTCCAGCGTGAGCTACCAACGCCGTAGGCATGTGCGATACATTTCCTCCTAGCCGCCTCCCTTTTTTGGCCGGCCAAAGCACCCCACCACCACCCGTCCGAACTCCAGGTACCGGTACTCACGTCCTCCACCCACTCCTCCCGGTCGGGGAACAGCGAGGCCAGCACGTAGGTGTTGCGGCTGACGCGCAGGAACGCAGAGTCCGTGTGCATCACCTGCGGGCGCGGTCAGAGGAGGTCCGTGCGGAATGAGCGCGACATGGCATGGCCACAGCCAAGTGAGAACACGGAGAATCGGCAGCACCATTTCCATAACCCTCACCACGGCCGGCATCAGCGCACCTACAGCGCCTCGTGCGCGTCAAGCAGACAAGCACAGTCGCACACGCCTCCGCCCCGCCACCCCCACCCACGTGGTACAGGTTCCTGCGCCCCCCGGTCGGCCAGTCCGTCTTGATGCCCTGGTCCACCGACAGCTTGATGACCTGCTCCACGGTCAGCCCCTCGGGCGGGCAGTAGGCGCGGAGCACCTGCAGCGCAGCGTACTTGGTGGTGCCGGGCTTGGCGCGCTCCTCGTCCTGCAATGAGGGGGAAGCGCACGCAGGGTGCCGTGCAGTTACCTTCTATAGCAGGACAAAGCAAAGGGTGGGGTACAGACTCGGGGTGGGTGCGGACCGGAGCCGGAAAGGTTGAGTCCACAAGGAATACTGCAGTTGCGCGCTTGGTCGTGCGCTGGAACTGCTCACTCCCCCCAACACAAAGCCCCTGACCCACTCAGGCCGACCGCACCCTTTCCCTGCCTGCCTCCCCTACCTCGAAGCTCCTGCCCCCGCCGCCCTTCTTGCGCCCGCGCGCGCCACCCCGCCCGCCACCGCCGCCGCGCCCGCCGCCGCCGCCCATACCCGGCGGCGGGCTCTCGTCCGGATCGCCGTATCCCCCGCCCGCCATGGCGCTGTAGTCAATGGTACGGCCGGTGGCGGCAGCTCGCGCGCTGCGGCCCGTGGGGGCAGGCATGTCCGTGTCCATGGGTGAGGAGGGGCGGCCTGGGGCGCGGGTGTTGAAGGTGTGCGCAGGGACGGAGGTATGGGCAGAACAGCTGTTGGGGTAACAGGCCAGCTACACGGCGTGCGTTGCTTGCCGACTTGCGTGCGTTGCTTGCTTGCCGACGTTAGTATTTTGGACCGGCCTACATAGTATGTGACGCAAGACTCAAGTGCACGCAAAGGAGCAGGTGATACGGTATGTGCAGCAGAGCCTGGCTGTTTAGTGCGCAGAGGTACAGTAGCAGTGCATCGAAAGCAGCTCACGGTCTCCTGATGCAGGTGCTCGGAGTGGGGAACGGGTGCAGACCGGGCGCAGTGCTTCACCAGTTTTGCCCTTACCTCAGTATGGGCATAGGCATACGTGGGGAGGACTGTTTCAAAGCCCTTCCCCATCCAACGGTGAGCCCAATATGGATGGGCACAGAAGAGTGCGCCAGCGCATGAGAAGCCTGCCCTCAGCTTTGCTCAGGTAGGCGCATGTGACCACACCCGCACCAGCGCCCAGGCCCAAACTCGCGCCCAGGCAGCCCTTATACTTCTTTCTGGCACTCTTTGTTCACAGTCGCAACCCAAACCACCCGCTGCTGTACCCACCTCGCCGGCGACCTCCACCCAGGCCCTCAGCCTCTTCCTCCTCCTCCTGAGTGCCCAGGAGCTCTTCGTGCCCCACCTCCAAGCCCAGCCGCTGCCGCTGGTTAGGCTTGATGGACCAGTAGCGCCCTGTCCAGTTCGCAACCTGACAAGGGGGCGCACGGGGGTTTCGCGCGGGGTTCCGTGGGAGTAGCGAAGGGGAGACGGCAAAGGCAAGGGCGGGTGGGCCAGGCCCCTGGGCGTGTCGAAACAAAGCGCAGGCGAGCATGTAACTCGCGTGCCGGGCGTAGCCTACCTCCTGGAGCCACCGTCGAATCACTGGCTTGGGAACGACCTCCTTTTTGCCGCGGCCAGGGGGCGCATCGGCGTTCTTGTAGTTCTTCGCTGCGTCCGCGAGATGCGTGACAAGCTCCTCAAGCCGTAGCGTGCTCTGGTGAATGAGCTGAGCAAAGGGGATTTCAAGGTCCGCTGGGACTGCGCAAGGGTAGAGGTTGTTTCGGGCGGGCGACGGTCATCATTTCGCCCAAATAGTCTTGAACACTAGCAGACCCCTGTCGACATACTTACATTGCTGCAGAAGGCTGTTTGCTTCGTGTTCCGACACAAGACACTGCTCGTAGGTGAGCCCAGATTTGCCAGTTGCTGCACAAACGAACGCAGGCGACCGCAGCTCGCCCAAGCGCTCTAGATAAGCATCATAATCCTTGAAAACCTCTCCTGTTACTCGTATCACAAACACCTCGTCACTGTCAGCGCAATCTGTCGCAGCTAGAGAGTCGGCTGGGGAAGGGGGTTCGCAGGGAGCCTTCCGCAACACGGGCATCTTTCACTACGTTGTGATGTAATGTTTCATACCCTTGCAGTCTTTTGCCAAGCGGACAAGCAAAAGAGCATTCTTGAAAGGACTCCGAAAGGGCGGGAGAATATGGTTGCGGCCCCCTCCCATTTACATACACACCAACATTGCAGTCCAACTAGCTTAACCACATCGCATATGGATGTGGCTGGCTTGGTCATCGCGGGCAGCGGTGCTGACACACTGAAGTCAGCACACACTCGAGTGCCCAACAGTGCGACAAAAATCCGCAAGCAGTGTGCGGCCGAGGCTAGGACACTGACATGGCAGCACGCAGCCGGGCATACTTGACTTCCATTAGCACACCGCAAGCTATTGGACTGCGCATGTGCCACAGCAGCTGCACAGGACATCCACACTGCCTTTGGGCACGAGTTGAGCTGTTTGTAAAAACTTTGCCATGCCCTGGGATGCCACCGAAAAGCACTGTCTACTGTAACGGCAATGCAGTGACTACAGAGGCCAATTGAGGCACGGCGGTAAGCAACGCTTTCCTGACCCCATGCGCGCTCCGCCCTACGCCCGACTACACAACATGCACCCGTCTTCCTGCACATCGAAGTAACATCCAAGACGCCCACATGCCGTCGGTAGACACCGACCCCACCAAACGAAGGTACTCCTACGCTGCTGCTGCAGTCCCGTGCACGATCCCACTCCATCTGCTATCTAATTTTCCCTGTCGTCCTGGTCAGCCAGCAGCGCGCAACAGAGCTCCGGCTCCTCCTTCCCACCAGTGTCACCACGGCCACAACACCCGCCTCCTGCTCCTGCCGCTCCTCCACCACAGCGACAGCAGCAGCGGCCGCTCTCTCCCTCCGCCCCGCCAGCGATGCCCGCCGGGCCCCGCGCTGCCGCCGGCGCCGCCGCCTCTCTCCACCGTTGCCTCCTTGGGCGCTGCGGGATGGACAATGATCCGCTGCGCACTTACTTCTCGCGGGGCTGCGCCCACTCCAACCGCAGAATGAGGTTGTCGTAGCCGTAGCCGTTGAGGGTGCGGATCGCGCGCTCCGCGTCCTCTCTGTTGGTGCGCAGGGGAGGGCAGGTGGTACACGAAGAAAGCTTCAAAGGAAGCAGACGGTGGGTCAGGTGGGAGCTGCGGGCCTTACCTGACAGCAAACGCATGGTGGAGGGCAAGCGGCTGTGTCCGCGGAATGTGGTGTCCTCGCATTGCTCCCTCAGTATGCAGCCGGGTTGCAGTGCCACCGTAAATTGATGCGCTCAAAGCTGACAGTGCGTACAGCTCGGAAAGATCGGCGCATGAGAACCGGCACTACAACCTGCACGTCTTCCCTTGCCCCTACAAGGTAGCCCCTTGGTCCAGCCACCCACCTATGCACGTAGTTGACGAAGGCGAAGCCCCTGTTCTCTCCGGTCTGCTTGTCCACAGCAAGGAAAATGCGGGACACGTGGCCGAACGGCCGGAACAGCTCCTGCGCGGACAAGCAGATACAAGAGAGCAAGAAGTATGATAGACGGCAACCTAACAGCCTGGCGAGGAACCCGGTAGCCCGATCCCTGATGCCCGGTGCATGCTTGCTGCTGGTCAGGCAGCATCTTTTGGTGCTGAATTCTGAGCCTTGCCGGCATGGCTCCACGGTCAACGCTGTCGCTTATGGCTCGTACGAACCCTCGCTGCAGAAGGAGGCGCGTTCACAGCGGCGAACTGCCAAGGTCGCTGCATTTGGCATGTCCAGCGCTGGACCTGTCGGTGACACAGCCGACAACCCCGACCCCACCACTCTGCACAAGGTCTTCTGACCACTTCCTCGGTGATGGTCGGGTCACACACCACTCGTGCGACCACCACAGGCCACCGCTCAGCCGCATAGCATCAGCGAGCATGGCTGCTACCGCCGCTGCAGGAGCCGCCTCTCAACGTCGTTTGCATCCAAATCCCCACGTTGCGCCGCAGCTACGTCGGCGATCTGGCTGTTGCTGTTGCTCCCCGCCGCTGCCAATTGGCTGCCATCGCTGGCCCTGCAAGCCCGCTGCTGCTCCTGCAGGCCTGCTGCTGCTACTGTTGCCCTGCTGATGCCGATGCTCCGTCCCCGTCTGCGCACCTGCAGGTCCGCCTCCGTCACGTCCTCCGACAGGTTGGTAACGCGGATGGAGTTGTCGTCGCGCTTCTTCTGCTGCATGCTCTCGCCCTCGCCGCCGCGGTTGCGCAGGCTGGGGGGCACGTAGCTGCCGGCCTTGGGCGGGCCCAGGCCAGGGCCGCCGGGGCGCGGGGGGCCGTCCTGCAAACCCACAAAGAGGGCATCTAAGTCGCAGGACAGTGGTGAGGGATCAGCTGGCAGAGCTATGCCGCGGCATCCTTATGCGCCCATGCATAAGCTAGTGAGGAGGAAGCATTGCCCCTTGGCACGGCGGGCCGTGCGTGTTTGCGTCTGGCCCGGCCTAGGCGCCGTTGGTTAGGCCCCGTGACTCCCACCGTAGCTCCTGTGGCCCGCCGCAATAGAAGTTTCTGGCCCAAGGCCAGGCACGTGCAGGGGAGTAACCCAAAGCCATCGTGCTTGGCTTAGCCCGAACTCAGGCCCCACCGCCTCAAGGCTGCTGTGCCTACCTCCTCCGGGGGCTTCTCAGCCTCCTTGAGCAGGCCTTTCGCGCGTAGGAGCTCGCGCTCCATGCGCTTCTTGTACAGCATCTCCTTGATGCTGTGGGGAGAGGATTGACGCGGTCGCGGGGCTTACAAGGGACTCGCGAAGGGCGCCAGCGCGCCGGATGGCAGCACCTACGTGCGACGCCTGCTACACACCTGCCGGAGATGACCGTCTTGTCGGCTGTCGCCAGGACTTGCTGAATATCCGTTGCTTTCTTCTCCTGCGTGGTGGCCTTAATCTGGCGCACGCGCTCGAAGGGGATCTCCTCTACGGCCTGAACTGTCACCGAATCCTGGGGCGTCTCGCGAGCGGCCAAGCCGAAACGGGGCCATTGCCGCCGGGACTCGGACACCTGTGAGCCAGAAAGGGCGGTGATGCTGATCGCTGCGGTCCAGACCACGCTCTTCGCGTTTGGCGCCGCCCCTTCAGCTGTGGGTGCGAGCAGAAAGAGCCCCTCAGATCCGCTGTGCTGAGCTGCCAAGAAGTCTAATCACACCTTGTAGACTTTCTTCTCCACAGTGACGACCTTCACTTTAGTGGTCTTCTTGATGGCATCGCCCTTCTCGTTCTTGTAATACTCCGTCAGGGTCTTAATCCCATTATCATCTGGTCCCTTAACCGTGGGAGGAGGGAGCAAGTCCTCATCATCTAGCGTGTCTCCCCACCGAACCTTCACACGACTCATTTTTGTAGAGTTTGGCGGCGGGACCTAGGGAAAGGGCCTGAACACGCCTGCGACTCTACCAGAAGTGAGCCTTGTGAGTATGAGTGGTAGTAGTGAAGGGAAGCGCGGAAAGGGGCGAACTGCTCCTTGCTGCTGCGATCGCGCGCCACTTGGGCTTGGCAATTGGTTTGCCGGAAGGGAGCAGCTTCAGACACTGCTGCGCACCTGCTGCTTGCCTTTCAATCTTCTAAAAGTACGGCCATTGGCAGATGCTCGCGCGGGCTACGTTGAAAACACACACTGAGGGCAGGGGAGTCCTGCGGCAGGCGCCCCCGCCGCTCCCCCCTCTGCCGGCAAATTCCGTGCAGTGTGGTGCTCTTCGCAAGCGTCACCATTTCGCCAATGAAGAAGAGCCCTCCCGCTGCAGCGCCCTGTGGGCAACATTGCACCATAGAGGACGTAGGACATGCTGGTAACACGTTGGGACCTCACCACGTGCCGCTGGGCCAGCGCCTGGGACATGCTCGCCTCAGTGGGTGCAGCGAGACATTTGCAACTGCACTAGATACTTAGACAGTAAGGATTCGCTACCCTGAGCACGAGGGGCCCCAGGGTCGACGTGTCTTCTACAACTGAATACTTGCGTTCGCCTCACTGTCACCCCGACCCTGCATACCGGCGTGTTACGCCACCCCAGACCCGGGCCCACACCTCCTTCCATTGTCATCGGACTCAAGGTTCACAAAAGGCGCCCCCACGTTCTACTCGCGGAGGGCACCCCGAAAACGTCATCAATCGCTCTGTGCTGATGCCAACACAGGCCCGGTCAGACGCCGGTTGCTGAAGGCGGCTTGAGCGGACACTTACAGCCCGTGTCCTCCCAGGCATGCCCGCCCCACCCAGCCGTCAGCAAGCGCCGTGTTCCTGCACAGGACGCCCATCCTGCCCGCCGCTACAGCCTGACCACCACCTTGTCCGACTGCCAGTTGCCGGCTGTCCCTGCCGCCTTCTGCTGCAGGAACCGCTCGTACTCCTCCTGCTCGAAGTGGATGGCGCCTGCGGACAGCGCATACGTCAATGACACGGGTGGGATCATTGTTGGAAGAAGCCACAAGCGGGGCTTTGGGAAGCGGGCGGCTGGGGGCTGGGCGACAGGAACAGAGGGCACTGCTGGAGTGGTTCGCCAGCAATGGGGGTACAACCGCCAGCGATGAGGTGTACGGCCTAGGGATGCGTGCGTGCGTTGTCATGGTGACTGGTAGTTAACCGTACGCCAGGCGCACCGGCGGTGGTGGGGCGACGGGGGCCCGCGGTCCACGGGCTGCAGGCAGGTCTGACACACCCATGCCTGGTCGCACCTCTGGGTGCAGTCGTAAGCCGCACCGAGCGCTGCGCGGAATACAGTGCTTGATGTCCCCCAAGGACCACATCGTACTAAACGTCGCTGTCTCCCCAACGCTCATCAGCCACGGCCGAAAAGGTCGCAACCACTTTGGCAAACTAGCGCCGCTGGGCAGTTTGTTCCCGCCATTCACACACCTGGCGGCGGCCGTGTGAGGGTGGCGGTGCCCGCCAGCTGCTGCTCCTGGCCCGGGCCCGCACGCAGCGAGTACAGCACCAGCTTGTCCTTGGGCATGTAGGGGTCTGGGGGCGGGTTGTCAGCGGTGTTGGGGGCAGCGGGGCAGTAGTCAGTGAACGAAGGCTAAGACGGCGTGGGATAGCGCGCTTGCACACCAGCATGCCGATGACTTGAGGGTAATCTGCTTTCCCGCAGCCAACTTCACTGTACACCGTACACCCTTACTGATTTAGACCTTCATCGGGCCGTCACCAGCACAGCTGTCGCTGTGGCCACTGCGCCCCATCCCAGCCCCACAAATCCCATCCACCCACTATCCCAATATCCCTCCTCCGCCACCCCGCGACCAGCGCACCTGGCTCCTGCGCCGTCCCCTGCTGTCCCACTCGCCCGTGCGCCCCTCTCCCGGGGCTGATTCCTAGGCCCGGACTCCCGCTCCCACTGCCGCTGCCATATAGCCGCGGCAAGTGCACGGGGCTCCCGCCGCCGCCGCCGCCGCCACTCGGCCTCCTGACGCCTCTCCCCAGAGTCGTCCCCGGGGACCCGGGCCCACGCCCGCTGGTTTCCCCTGCACCGTAACCTCCGCCCCCGCCCTGCTGCGGTTGCTGCTGCTGCTGCTGCTGCTCCTGCTGCTCCTTCCACACAGCCATGGCCCTCAGCGTGCCGGCGTTGGGCGGTAGCGAAGTGCCCCGCGGTTGCTCGGGGTGCGGGTCATTCAGGTAAGTGCCCCGGTCGCGCATGTAGGCGTCGTGGCGCAGCCGGTCGCGGATGGTGGCGGCCTCCTGCGGGGTTCGTGGTTTCCCAAAGGCATGGGTGATGGGTATGCCCCAGCACGTATACATGGGCAGCGTGCAGGACTCTAGCTATCCTTCAGCTGCCCATAGCACCCCGAGGTGGCCCCACAGCTGTAGGCCTAAAGTATCCCCGAACTGGACCGTCCATTGGACAAAGCGCTCTGCAGCCCACCTGGGACATTTCCTGCTCCATGACGGAACGCTCCGACACTTTCTCGTCCCAGGCAGGGTCGTACGGTGGGATGCGCTTGCCGAACGCAACGGTCAGCGTCGCCACGTCGCCGCCTGTAAGGGTGCGGGGGCGGACCAACACGGTTGTAAGGCACTTTACCGGTATACGGAAGGAGCACCCTCAGCCTTCCTTCTTATCCGCACACAGCCAAGTCCCACTAGTCCCTGTCCCGCAGTAACCTAGTACCACGTGCCCAGTAACCGGGATGCCCTTCGCAGCAGCGTGTCGTGCAGCCTCCCTCACACGGACCTAGACCCCTCGCCCTCGTGGCGCCCACCTATGAGCCCCGCCGCCTTCCTCCGCTCCGCGTCCGTGACAACGTGCTGGTCCAGCACCGTCAGCCCCGGCAGCCGGTGCACCACCAGCAGCCGGTAGTCGGGCTCCTCGCAGATGCTGGGGGTGGGGGTGAGGGTGAAGAACGATGTGCTTGACGTGTTGCGCAGCGGGGTATGTGGTGAGTTCGGGAAATGGAGTCAAAGGAGCGCAAGGCCGTGGGTGAGTTCGAGACGTGGAGACACACGCTCTGCGCCCTTTCCCCGTACTCACGGGTTTCCCTTGAGGTTGAGCTCCTTGAGGAACTTGAACTTCTCCAACACCTTGAGCTGCTTGTCCAGGTCACGCAGCTGGGGGCAGCAGCGGGGGGATTGTGGGTTTGGGTTGGTGTACACGCGGTTGGGGCGGGGGCACGTCTCCCCAGCACGCGTTCCAGCACTTGCATAAGGCAACGCCGAGCGCATGTGGCCTTCCCACTACCCCCGTCCGCATGGGGCACGCTGCACGCCGCGGAGGTTGACCCTGGCTGCCGTGGCTGTCAGGCCGCGACCCAGACGCGACAGCGCGGAGGCGGCGTTCGGCAGACGACCGCTCCGCAACTCAGCAACCCCCAGCATGTGCATGGGCCTGCCGGCGGCCATCGACACCGTGAGTGCCATGCGCGCGACTATCCATCCCTTCCACGAGCTGCTGCACTAAGCCTCACTGCCGCCTGTCGGGAGGAGCTATGCAGGGCCCCCTGTCTTCCCGGGCTGCCACATCGCCGCCGGCCCGGCCCTCCGTGCGCGCCTGGGAGGCTTGCCGCCCTGTGAAGGTACACGGCCGAGACCTCCACCTGTGTGACGGCGGGGCCCCCGCCCCCGTCCCAGGCGCCCGTGCTGCACGTACTGCCGCTCATTTGGGTCTGGAACAGGTGGCTGGGGACCCCACCAGGCCCCAAGCGTTCTGGACCCGCTCTTGGCCTGGCGCCAGAGGCACAGGGCGCGCATCAGACCCCGCACCCCACCTGGTTGTTGCTGAGGTCCAGGGTCTGGAGGAACTTGAAGTACTGGAGGCTGCCCTTGAGCGTGCATATTTGGTTATTCTGTGATGAAGTGGCAGTGGCTAGGAATTACAGGTGTGTGCTACCTTTTTGTACGGGCGGGCAGTTGGTATTGCCCTCATTTGCCGGAACCCATGATGCCAACGCTGGGGCCAGGGCACTTGAGTGCGGCACGGTCTGTGGCACATGACTGTTACCTGTGCATACAGCGCTTTCAGGCGAACTTGCACGTCCAGGTTGTTAAGCTTCTTCAACCTTCGGATGACACCATTAGGACACGATCAGTGCCCTTAAGCTGGAGGGCCCCCAGGGGAGACCTCCTCTCCTGCTGCCCTCCACGCCTGGCCGCTTGCGGACGAACTCACTTGTTGTCATTAAGCCAGAGGCTTTCCAAGTTGACGAAGGGATCAAATCCTCTGACCTTGTTTATCCCTTTCCCACCAAGGAAGAGTTCTGTGCACTCCTTGATGTATTTCGCGTTTTGCCCCCCACCGACGAGTTCCTTGCATGGCTCGCTGAATACAACTGCCATATCGCATCAGATTCATGCCCCAGAAGAGGTGTTCTAGCGTCCAAGCCTTCTCATGCCGACGGGTTCCAAGCAATTTCGACGGGGTATAAATTACGCAGCTATTTGGGGCGTATCTGTTTATAAAGGCTAGTCCTTAATAAGTAATTGAGCTGCAGCGTCTGGTCGTGAAAGTGGTAAGCTCCGCTAAGCGCGTAACAGCTTGTACAAAAGAGGCTAGGACAAACGAAGCAAAGCCGAACGGTGTCGAAGGCGACAAAGATGTGCAATCAGCAAAGCGGCCGCGCTCTGGGCAGTGGTACGGCAGCTGTTGCAGCAGTGAACCAAGCAACCAACCCATTACCCATGCCCAAGATGGGACTGGGGGGTGTGCATGGGTGATAGGGTGCATGGTGTTGGGGACTGGAGATCGGGTGGGAGGTGGAGCAGAGCCTGGAGGGTACAGCTCGACTGGGCGCAGTGTGCCCCACTCTGCTTACGGAGAAGCGCGTGTACACGGCTGCATGCGGGTGTGGTGGCCAGCCCCCACACCACCAAACACGCAACAAGTTGCATGCACCTGTGCAGCGTATGGATAGTATGTACAGCAATGTTGCTGCCAACCGGGAACACCTGAACCGACCCCAAGACCCAGTAAAGTCTTACTCCATCCGTCTTTCACCGGACCTGATAAGCTATGCCCTGTGCCTCTCCTGTCCTGGCAGCATGGCACTAGTGGGCAGTTGCCTGGTGCTCCCCTGCTCCCCGTCCTATCCTTCTACCACCTGGGGAGCTCCCCTAACCACCACCGCTCTCATCGCCCCTCTGTCCTACCCCGTTACCACAACACCCAAACCCGCCTCAATCCGCGTCCTTCTCGCCCACACCTCACCAGCAGCACTCCACGCAGCTCTCCGCACTCTCAACGCTCACCCATACCCCCGACTAAACCCCACAATCCCGCCTGCTCCCCCGTCCGTCAGCGCGCCCAAATACTAGCACGGTAGCGGCCCCTGCCCCCTCCCCACTCCTCCGCCTCCTCGACCTCCTCCACCACCACCTCCTCCTCGACCTCGTGTTCATGGCCTCCGCCGTGCTGCCCCTGCTGGCCATGCACGTGGTGGCCCCTCCTGCCCAGTGCCCGCAGGCCCTCCGCCACCAGCCGCTCAAGCCCCTCCTCGATCAGCTCCCCGCACGACGCTCGCCCTCGCTCCGCCTCTGCCCGGCCTGTGAAGGCGTACGGCAGGCGGTACGATAGCCAAATGTACAGGTCGTACACTCGATGCAGCTCCTCCAAGCGCTTGAGCTCGGCCTGGAGGCAGGGAAGACGGGTCAGAATCAACGTTCGCGTTGTGGTCGCAGCGGGACGACATGTACGCAGCACAGCGACCGTGCCACACTGCCAGGGGCACTGTGCAACCCATCAGAGGCCCATGCATCCTGTCCAACCTATGGCTTGTGCACCCGACCAGCCCCGCCTGCCGCGACCCCGTCCAGCGTGCTCTCCACAAGCCCCCGCGCCACTCCTCGCTGTAGGGCACGCGGGGCGTTACAGCGCTTTGTCCCGGCTACCTGGAAATACATGTACGCGCAGTACCGTCGTGCGCTATCCACATTCAGCACCGCGCGCGACCCACCTCGCTGCTGGGCGCCGTGTCCGGCAGCTGGCTGCTGCTGATGGCCTCGTGCCCCACCACGCCCTGCTCCCCGCAGTACAGCTCGGCGAAGCGCAGCAACGCCGTCGACACCGCCGTGTCCTCCATGTCGGCGGGGGCTGGCGGGCGGGGGCAGGGGCGGCGTACAGGCATTGGTAAGGTAGCTGGCTCGCTTCACATACAGGTATACTGGTATGGAGGGGCTCGGAGACCGGCGCTCGTGTGAGTGTATGTGATGCGCCAGGAAGAGCTTAAGGAGCTCAAGCGCTATCGAGCACACTGTTGAGAAGTCTAGCCGCCAGCCAGGCCAACGAGATTAACGTGCCGTCCTTGTGCTGCCGAGGACATCTCTACGAGAAGCCTCAAACGGCTTCAAGGTCATGGGCCAACACCTCACAGCCCGGCGTTCACCCACCCGTGCTGAACAACACCATGTCCTCCAGCGACATGCGCCCCTCCAGGTGCCGCAGCGCGCTGGCGATGTAGTACGCGCTCTCGTAGTTGCCGTACACGTACGATTGCTCGTTGACGGTTGCCTCGGCGGCGAAGGCGGCCATGCTGAGCGCGAAGGGGCGGTCGGGGTGGCGGGCGGCGTAGGCCACCAGGTCCTCCGAGCTGTGTCATGTGGGGCACACGTGGGGTTGCAGGAGAGGTGTCGGGCACAGGTGAGGGCGGAGGGCTGGAAGCACGCGGTAGGAGGGAGGCGTGTGTTCATACCCCTGCCAGTGAAAGGTGTGTGGATCATACTGTACAATCAAGACGCAGCATCCTGCCCGCCAGTTCCTTTCTGGCGGTTTGCTACCGTTGCGCCCCCCATCCGTTATTTGGGACATGTCTTAATGGGAATACTCAAGACGGACATGTCTTAATGGGAATACTCAAGACATAATTTGCGAACCGCCCCGCGGCCCTAGCCGCCCGCCTGCACCCCACCTGGGCAGCAGGCACGCCCGCGTGACGGGCTGCGGCGGCTCCCTCAGCGCCGCGTGCAGGGCGGGCAGGTCGCGCGCATGCAGCGTGGTCACGAAGCCCGAGGGGTGCGCCAGGGAGAAGCGGCCAGCGCGGCCCGCGATCTGCCGCACCTCGGACGCCTGCGGGGCAGGGAAGTGGGATGGGGCCCGCAGCTGGTTGGACTCTAGGTATGGCTCTTTCTGGGGTCACTTTGCTGACTGAGCAGACACCCTGCGACGACATGTACAATACACCCGTCCAGGAAGGTGGGGACGGCAGAGGTAGACAGGCAGGAGGTGGACTCACAGACGGCAAGAGCACCCTGCCTCATCTGCAGCTGCTGAACGCTGTGCGCAGTCCGCTGCCTAACCATCTCCTACCACTCAACAACGGCCCTCATGAGCGACCCACGGGTCCTGCCGCCCACCTGCAGCTGCCGCACGCTGCGGCCGTCGAACTTGCGCATGGTGGTGAACACCACCCGCCGGATGTGCAGGTTGAGGCCCATGCCGATGGCGTCGCTGGCGCACAGCACGCGGGGCGCGCTGGGGGGCGCAGAGGACGACGCAGATCCGGGGGAGGAGGACGAGCTGTTGCTGCTGCTGTCACCCCTGCTGCCGAGCCATGACGTAAGGCGCTCGTCTGGGTCCTCATGGGCTGGATCGGGTCCGTCTGTGCTACCGGGGTCGCCGTGCGCGTTACCTTGGGCACCAGCTGCACCAGCGGATGTCGACTGCTGTGTATCACCCTCCCGGGTGTGGTGGTGGTGCTGCTGCTGCTGCTGCTGCTGCTGCTGCGCGTGTGGGTCGCGGTTGGCGCGGTTGAACAGTGCCGCCTGCTGCCGCCGGGCGTCGGGGGGCAGCCCGCCGTACACCTGCGTGCAATAGCGCAACAGCCCGTACGTTTCTGAGAAATTCCAGGGCAACCAAAGCCGGAACACATGACCGGCCTGAGTAAATGCCCGCCCATGCGGCCATCAGCTGGCAACAGATGGACGGAGCAGCACAGCGCTGTACCCCGACCCGAGCGGCACTCCAATAACTATCACCAAAACGCCACAACACGCCACAACCACCCGACCGCCCCACCCCGCCCCACCCCGCCGCACCAGGCACGCCTCCTGGCCCTTGCGCCGCATGACCTCCCTCCGCAGCGCGTGCAGGCTGCGGCGGCTGAAGGCCACCAGGCAGTCCCCCGGCCGCACCTCACCCACGCTGACCAGCGCAGAGCTCTCAACCACCAGCGGGGACAGCCGCTGGTAGCGGATCACCTGGGGGGCGGCCAGGGCGCGGGGAATGTCATACCGGAAGAAGCAATGCCCGGATGGGGCCACTCGCTGCTCCCCGCTGCAGCCCGATCGACCGAAGCCCTCCCAACGCAACCCTCCCCGCTTGAAACCCATGGCAAACACAGTCCCCGGCATACAACGCTCTCTGTCTGCTACCTGGCCGCCTTGCCGTTTTCCTCACATGTGCCCTGTGCCCCCACCACCCCGGCATACCTCCAGCTCGTCCCCGCACTCCTCCACCAGCCGCCGCAGCAGCGGCAGCGCCCCCGGGTCCCCCGCCACGTGCACCTCCCGCGCCGCAAGACCCAGCAGCGCACGCGTCCACGCCCAGCCGCGCTCCAGGTCGCCCAGCATCTGGATCTCGTCCAGCACGGCAACGTCCAGTACGGCAGGCGCCTCGTCCTCGTCATCGCCGCCGTACGACTGCTGGTACGATGCCGCGGACGCGGCGGCGGCGGCGCTGTACGGATCGGAGGGGTCGTACGATGCGGATGCGGACGCGGAGGGGGAGGAGGAGGTACCGCCGGGGAAGGTAGGAGTGTACGGCACTTCGTCGAGGTTGTTGGGTCGGTTGAGGTAGGAGGAGGGTGAGACCATGGCCATCTCCACGGTGCACGAGGTGTGGCGGGCGGGGGTGTCCCCGGGGGCCAGCCGCACCTCCTGCCCTGTGACCAGGTGGCAGGGCAGCCCGTCGGCGGTCAGGCGGTCGGCGACCTGGTGGGGAGGGAAGGGGATAGGGTCGAGTGCAGCATGGGGCCATGGCAGCTCGTGCGTAGACGATGACTTCCTGGCATCTGGCCCCAACAGGGCCCTCCTTGTCACTTTAATCAGCTTGACTGTGTCTTTCATGCGGCGAGCAAGCAAGGCTTCAGCAGTTAAGGGTTTCACTTGCGTGCGGCCCCGCTCTCCCGAGCGCTCCATCCCACCTCGCACGCCAGCAGCCGCAACGGGCCGCAGTACAGCCCGCTCTCAGCAGCCCGCAGGGCCTTGAGCGCGGCATGCGTCTTGCCTGGAGTTCGGCGGGCAACAGTCGGAGTACGGTTTTCAAGTCAAGACGTTCTACCGTGTAATAGGGAGTACGAGGCCTTGTATCGGAGAAGGGGTGCAGCGTGCTGATGCTGGGTGCTGCAGCGCAGTGCATCCCCTGGGCACCCCAGCATGCCCATCACCCACCCCAACGGGGCAACCACCCTGGCGCAAGAGAGCACAGCTCTGTCTCCCTCCCCCGCATCCCGCTCGCCAAGCCTGCCCACACGTACCCGAGTTGGTGGGCCCAAGGTGCGCCACGATCTTGCGGCGGATAACCCGCGCGTTGGGGAACAGGGAGGCTGGGCGCGTCAGGTCGGTGAGCGAGGACCGCTCGTACCACCCATCCGGCGGCCGGTCCGCATCGCTGTGGTAGCTCCTGCTGCTGCTACTGTTGGTAGTGCTCGCGCTGCTGCCAATGCCGCTCCTGCTGCTGCTGCTGCCGACCAATATGCTGCTGCCGCCGCTGGTGCTGCTACTCGCTGTTGCACTCTCACTGCGGCAACAGCGAGTAAAGCTGCGTGCGACGCTTGACACGTGCGGGAAGGATGAAGCCCTGTGCCCCAAGCCCGCTGGCTGTAGCCGGACGGGGAAGCGTGCGGCGTGGCTTGGCGGCAGGCGGCTGAGGCTACCGTGGTGGGGGAGCGGGCGGGGCCCCAGCCATAGGCCGGGCGGACAGCTGCGCGACGCCAACACGCCCGTGCACTCAGGGCTGTCACTGCAGTGGGTATCCCGTCTACAAGCGGGGTGCGCTTGTAGTTTGGGGCGTCCTGAAAGGCCAGCGGTGGCGCCCAGCAGCTGCCCGGCTGCTCCGGATGGGATGCCTTGCTGCCAATGGACAGCTGTGGGGCTGCAGCACGCGGTGGCGCAGCCGCCAGAGTGGCGAACCGGGGGCCATGTACTGGTAGTCGGTGTTGCGGCGTGCCCTCTAAGCCTCTGGCATATGCCTAGGACGCTTCCAGTGCACCCGGAGGACCCAGGCGGCCGCAGTCCACCCGGCCAGGGCGCGGAGCCTTGTCGCCTGCCAGCCTCACACGGTGTGCCGTGATGGTAAGCTTCAGCCTTGGAATTTAGGCGCTCATGCGGTACCACTGGCGGGTATGCTGTATGTAAAGCGCGCAGCTGGGTCAGCAGGAGCTCTGAGCCGCACGGGGGCACCCGTGCTGAGAGCGCTGCGCCGTGCGCTCGTGTGACAATGGCCTCTAATATCATATGCTGAATAATGTGCGCGTTTATTTAAGAGTCAATCTCGTCGCACGCACACACCGGAATGGTATCGAGGTGCAGCAGCGGCTACGCATCCAAAGCATCAGCGGAAGAGCAAAAGGCGATGCAAGACAGTACAGCTGGGGATGAATTATACAGGTCATGCGTATGCTGTAGTTCACTGTCTGTATAGAAGGGTGCCGGACAGACAGGGCGACGGCTGAATCCCATGTTCACGGCGCAGCAGGCATAGCGCGGTCTATGACGACAACATGGGAGCATGCGCGTCCCCTGTTTTCTTCAACGTATGTTTGATAACAGAGCTTTACCAGTATTGCGAACACAGCGCTTCTTTCCGGCCTTTGCACGTAAGTGCAACCACCGCCGGGTCCTCGTCCCTTCCTATGTTCACCACCGCACGTGAAATGATTCAATTATCTGAAATTGAAGTGCTGTAACAAGTAACGGGAGGGCATGGAGGACGACTTCACGTTGGGGGAGCTCGGCGTCACAGCCCGCAGCGCGGAACAAGTCGAGGAGCAAGTCATTCAAGAGGCAAGGAGCGCCTCATTATAAAGCATCGTATGGTCCATTTCACTCCCCTCGGACACTGCGGTGGAGCCCCCCAGCGTGTGGTTGCTGCCAATCGAAGCACCCTCTCCCAGCTGCTGCCGCGGTGCTTGTGTGCCGCCGCTTTTGCTGCTGCAACACTTGCTGCTGCTTCAGCTGTCGCCGCTGCTCTTACTGCTTCCGGATGCCGGTGCAGGCTCTTGACGAGGCGGGGGGCTCGGGTGAGGCCCAGGAACCAGCAGCCCCAGATGGCGCAGGGGAGGCCAGGGCATCCGCGCTGCGGCTGCGCACGGTGCAGCACGAGATAGCAGCGATCGAGGCAGCCCTGGGGACCCAAGATGGCGAGGAGGAACAGGAGGATACGAAGGTACGTCTGGCATGTCATCCTGTACGGGACCGTCACAAGCTGGCGTGGCCGACAGCATTCCGAACAGCGAGGACCCGACCCAACCGTGGCTCATGGCAGGTACCCAGGAGTGCTACGCGTAGGGCTTGCCTGGCAATCCCTACGCGCATCCTCTGTGCACATTATGATCTCTCACAAATTTGCTTTTGGTATCCATTGTGCGCTTGCATGCAGGGTGGCGGCACTGGGTCTCCAGGACAGCCGCAGGGCAGCAGTCCAGGCGAGCAGGGCTCCGGCTCCGGTGCGCCGCACGGCGACGCACACGGAATGTGAGTCCATCGTGTCCCGGCACCCCCATTTGCTGATAGAGACTTATCTGTATCCCTTCGTACGTCCCTCTGTCCTCCATATCCGCGGTGCACACTGGAAGTTGCAGCCGGCCGGCCTAGGCCACTCTGTTGTTGCCTCTGGTTTACCACCACTTTCGGTCTTAGCTTTCGTCCCTTGATGCTGCTGTCACGGCCGTCAGCTAATTTAGGATGTGCGGGTTCAGGCATGGTCTTCTGTTTTACGCACGGCGCAGGTCCCTGCAGCGGGCCATGATGGAGGACCGCCTGGCGGGCCTCAGGGCAGAGCGGGACCGACTGCGGCAGCAGCAGGGGATAGACCACCATCATCACCATCACAATCAGCAGCACCAGGGCGACGCTGTAGGAGGGGGAGGCGCGGCAGGCGGCGGGAAAAAGGCTCGAATGTTCGGTGGCGGCCGATTGAAGCCGCGGCAGCAGCAGCAGGGCGGGATGAGGGACCAGGGTGAGGGCGAGGAGGATGAGGAGGGCCTGGAGCGGCCCAGGAAGAAGGCTCGAGGGGGCGGGGAGGCGGCGGGAGGCGCTGCAGGGGAGGGCGGTGCAGGAGGAGGCTTGCAGCTGTTGGCTGACGATGACCCCTTTGACGAGCTGGTGAGTCATGGTGGAGGGATAAGGCAGGTCATGGCAGCCCCATTGCTCGGCAGATTTGCATGGCCGCATGCGGTACACATGTATGTCACACGTTGAATCGTGTCGCTACGCAAACCAATGCCTTACGGATGGCAGGGGTCTGCCGGTGGCGGCGGCCCTGGCGGTGGTGGCGGGCGCATGGAGCTGGTGGAGACCGAGAAGGACCGCCTTATCCGGCTGGGGGTGTTGACGCCCTTTGACCAGCTGGCGGGCTTCGAGCGCCGCGTGCAGCGGGGGGCGGCAGGGGCAGGGACAGGGTCAGCAGGCGGTGCAGGTAGTGGACGAGGAGCAGCGAGGGCAGGGGCGAGGGCAGGGTCTGCGGCGGCGGTTGGTGTGGGCGTGACGCGCAGCGGGCGGCCGGCGGCGGAGGCGATTGCGGAGGCGGGGCGGCAGGCGCTGGCTGCGCAGGAGGGGCGGTCCAGGACCAGGTTCCTGGAGCCGGACGAGCTGCCGCAGCAGGTGGGAGGGTTTGTTGTGGGCTGTGGGCCGTGGGCTGATGCGCACACAGCTCCACCCTGTATTTTGATGGCAGCAACGCCACGTGCCATGTTGTGCTACGGTACCCTTGGGCCTCCCTTTGTTCCGCACGCCTCGTTACTCCTTCCTTGTCGCCCTACTCCGTTCTTGCCATTCCTTGCCATACTGCATCCTTGCAGGAGCGGGACGTGCGCCGTGTGCCGCACCACTTCTGGCACCATGCGGCGGCGGCGCGCAAGGCCGCCCCGCAGCGCCCGCGGCGCGCCTCCACGCTGCCACGTGCCCACAGCAGCGCCGCCAAGGCCCTGGAGGCGCAGCACCGAAGGGCGGAGCGGGAGCGGAGGGAGGGGGCGGAAGGGCCTGAGGGGGAGGATGGGAGCAGCGGACGGAGGAGGGGCAAGAGGAGTAGCGGAGGCGACGGCAGCGGGGAGGGTGGGGAGAGGGAAGGGGAGGAGCAAGAAGCGGGAGGGAGGAGGCGGAGGCGGCGCAGTGGTGCGGGCTCGGACAGGTGGGGTGGTGGCGGGGCGTTGTGGGTACCTGGGATGGAAGGTGTGTGCGGTAGTGCACTGGAGACGCAACCGCATTAAGCAGCACGTAGGGACTGGGGCGGCACGTCGTGCGAAAGGCAAGGGCTACTCTTAAAATGCTCTTCTCGGTTACGTAATTACTAGTTGTTTGCGCTGTGCACTGTCCAACTCTCTGCAGTGACTATCAGCCGTCCTCTGGCGATGGCGGCGGCAATGGCGGGGAATCTGAGGGCGGCAGCGACGTGTCCCTGGACGCTGACGACGGCCCCAGCAGCCTTACCGGTAACGGCAACGGCAACGGTAGCGGTAGTACAGACGCGTACGGCAGCAGCAGCGCGGGCGATGACGACATGCAGTACGACGACTACGACGAAGACTTCTATGCAGCGCGGCTGCAGCGGAGCCGACCCACATGGGCGCCGCCGCGGCAAGCACCGGCAGCAGCAGCAGCGGCAGCAGCAGCAGCGGATGGGCAGGCCGCGGGGAGGGGCTTGGGAGCAGGGCGAGGCAGGGGGCGGTTGCGGCGGCAGGGAAGCGCTGGGGCGGCTGTGGACGGCGGCATGCAGGGCGGGGCGTACGGGTCAGCGGAGGACTACCGGGCCGGGGTGAGCGGCGGGGGGCACGGGGAGGGGCGGGGGGCAGGAGGTGGTCCAGCAGCTGCTGCTGGTGGTGGTGCTGGCGGCATGGGTGAGCAGGAGTTGGAGGACGCGGACGCAGACGTGGGGGACTATGTGGATGACCGGAGCGGCGGAGGGCACCATGGGGCTGGGGAGGATGGGCCGGGCTGGGGTTATGGCAGGCGGAGGCGGCACGGGCGGGCGTCGCCGGAAGCGGACGAGTCCGGGGGCCAGGGGCAGCAGCAGCAGGAGGGCGGGCAGGGGCAGGAGGAGGAGGCGATGGAGGAGGTGGAGTTTGAGGGCGGGTTCCGGATCCCCGCCGCGCTGTACGGCCGGCTGTTCGACTACCAGCGCACGGCGGTCAAGTGGCTGTGGGAGCTGCACACGCAGCGCGCAGGGGGCATCCTGGGGGACGAGATGGGGCTGGGCAAGACCGTGCAGGTGGGCGGCAGAGGGGGAAGCAGCAAGAGGGGCGGGGACGGAGCAGTGCGCCACGTATGCCTACTTGCTGTGAACCATTATTTTCTTGGTGTTTGCAGTCCCACACCCGCTCCTACCCGCTCAGGTGGTTCACCCTAACTTCCTTACCCTTGCAACCCTCCTCTCCTCCCACAAGGTGATCGCCTACCTGGCCGGCCTGCAGCACAGCGGGCTGTACCGGCCGTCCCTGGTGGTGTGCCCCGCCACGGTGCTGCGGCAGTGGCTGCGGGAGCTGCGCACCTGGTGGCCGCGCTTCAGGGTGGTGCTGCTGCACGACAGCGGGCGCAGCCCGCCGGGGGCGCCAGCGCGGCCAAACAGGTGCCGGGGGTTGCTGCAGGGTGCATGCGGGAGGGGAGGAAGCATGGGGACGTAAAGGTCGGGGATTTGTGGTTTGGGACCACTGCCACCTCAAAGGCTGTTACTCGTGCCAGCTCCCAGAGATTGCTAGCAGCTGTTGCCTTGCCATGCCAGTCCTTGCGGGGCTGCCATCCTCCCTGCTTTCCCGCCTCTGCTTCCCTAGCACCACGCGCCATTGTCCCGCTTTCCTTCAGCGGCTTCGTGCGTACGTACTGAAGGGTTGGTTTTTCCCTCTCGCTGTCCACCTGTGCCCCCAGGTCCCGCGTGCTGCAGGCTGCGCTGTCCGACCCGTGCGGCCTGGTGCTCACCACCTACGACGCGCTGCGGCTGGGCCGGGACGCGCTGCTGCCCGCACGGTGGGGCTGCGCGGTGCTGGACGAGGGACACAAGATTCGCAACCCGGACAGCGAAATCACGCTGGTGGCAAAGCAGGTGCGCCAGAGCTGAGCGGCGTCGGGGCTTGGGGGCATACGGTGTTGTGGGTGTGGGTGTGCATCATGCATGCATTCGAAGGGCTGGGCAGCCATGCCTCGGCGCCGTGCGGAGGTTGCGGCGGTGCATGGTTGCATGGGTGCGGAACGAGTTAAACGGTGTAGGGCAAAAAAGGCCAAGAGTCGTGTTGTGACCGTGGGCACCGTCACAACCTGTAGGCACCTTCCCACCCGCGCAACCTCAACCCCGCTTCCTCTTGCCACCTCTGCCCACCTCAACTCCCACCACCACACCACATGTTCTCTCCACCTTCCCTTACCCCCACTGCCTCAACCCCGTTCACCCCCAGCTGCACACGGTACACCGGCTCATCATGAGCGGCTCGCCCATCCAGAACCGCCTGGCCGAGCTGTGGTCGCTCTTCGACTTCATCTTCCCCGGCAAGCTGGGCACCCTGCCCGTGTTCCAGGCGCAGTTCGCGGTGCCCATTCAGGTGCGCGCGTGCAGAGCGTGTGGGTTAGGTACCTGTGCAGGTACTGCGCGCATGGACTGCGCCGTTTGTGTCAGGCCTTTCTGGACATTCCAGGCGCGGTCTGTGGTGCCGACACAGGTGCATGCAACGGTATGCGCTGGGTGTTATATTGGGATCCACAGGTTGGAGCAAGGAGCCGAGGGTGCTGCTGCCGTGCTCCCCTGCCCTGCCGTCCGTGACCCCTCCCCGCGCTGCTCCTTCACACCCGAACCTCGCGCATACAGTGGCTTGGCCTCCACCATGGTTAGCTTCCCTGCACCACCACCTCCTCCCTGCACAGGTGGGCGGCTACACCAACGCCAGCCCGCTGCAGGTGACCACCGCCTACAAGTGCGCGGTGGTGCTGCGGGACCTCATCGCGCCCTACCTGCTGCGCAGGAGGAAGGCGGACGTCGCGGCGCAGCTGCCGAAAAAGACGGAGCAGGTGGGGAAGCGGGGACGGTAGCATACGGTGGAGTAGCGACAGTGCCCCGCAGGTGATGGCTTGTGGGGGCATGCAGCGGAGCCGTAGAACCGACGCCAACCTGCTGTGCTCACCACCCCGGTTGGCCTGCACCCTTACACCACCCGACCGACCCCCAGGTGCTGTTCTGCTCGCTGTGCGACGAGCAGCTGGAGCTGTACCGGGCGTACCTGGCAAGCAAGGAGGTGGGGGAGGTTTGTCCCATTAGTCCACCGCCTGGAACTTTTATAATTGTATCAAAACGTGGGGGAGATCCTCAGCGGACAGTTGCAGCTACTGCATGAGCTGGAGAGCAGGGCTCGCGTGGCCCTGCGAGCATGGTTTTACACTGGATGGAAGGCACGGCGCGGGTGCAGCCGACCTGTGACGCCTCTCCCCCTGCGTGTTACCCCGTACGCCACCTCCTGCGCAGGTTGGGGAGATCCTGGAGGGCGGGCGGCGCGCGCTGTGCGGCATCGACATCCTGCGCAAGATCTGCAACCACCCCGACCTGCTGGAAAGGGCCACGGGGGCGGAGGCGGAGGACTACGGTGGGGTAGGGGGAAAGACGCGGGTGGCAGGGAGCTGCTGTCCACCTAGAGGTGGCCTGCATAGTGAGGGAAGGGCCAGCCTTTCGCGAGTTTGCACACCCACGAGGCGCACCCTTGCCCGCACGCAGGCAACCCCACCCGCAGCGGCAAGCTGCAGGTGGCTGAGCGCGTGCTGTGCGCGTGGAAGGGCGCGGGCCACAAGGCGCTGCTGTTCTGCCAGACGCAGCAGATGCTCGACATCGTGGAGAAAAAGGTGGGGTAGGTTTTGGAGCAACGGGGGGCGGGGCAAAGGTACGACTGGTGGGCGTGTCCTATGTCGTAGCAGACGTTCAGCTTACGGTAGGGCTTATGCTTTCTGTGCCCACCACCACCGCTTGCAACGCCGTCTGCTGCGGACTTCCCTCCTGCCACCGGTTGCGTGCCGCCCCCTCCTGCTCCCCCCAGGTTGTCCAGGCGCACGGCTGGCGCTACCACCGCATGGACGGCTGCACCCCCGTGGCCTCCCGCTCGCGCCTCATCGACGACTTCAACCTCAACCCCGAGGTCTTCGTGTTCCTGCTCACAACCAAGGTGCATCGGGTCATTGAAACGCGATGAGGATGGGAACCGTGTAAAGGCCCTTGTGCCAAACGAGCCTTTTGTGCAGCGAGGCGCCTGGTACCCAACCTCTCTACGCACGCGTCCCCCAGGTCGGCGGCCTGGGCGTCAACCTGACGGGCGCCACCCGCGTGATGCTGTACGACCCCGACTGGAACCCATCCACGGACGTGCAGGTGCGTCTTGGGGGTAGCGTGTAATGGGCGGGCGCAGGGTGTTGGGGATGACAGCGTGGGGCATGGCTGAAGAGGTTTAGGGTCTGGGGCTGGAGTACCACATATAGGTGAATTAAGTGTTGGGTGGGCAGCATGCTCACCGTCTGGCGGCACGCTGGCCCAGGCATCCTGCCACGGTTGCCAGCCTACATTTGGTGTTCGGTCCCGCGTTCCTTGCTGCCTGTGTCCGCAGGCCCGCGAGCGCGCATGGCGCATCGGCCAGACGCGGCCTGTGACCATCTACCGCCTCATCACCAGCGGCACCATAGAGGAGAAGGTGTACCACCGCCAGATATACAAGAACTTCCTGACCAACAAGGTGAGGGATTGGGGTTGGGAGCAGGGCAGGAGTGGGAGTTGGTGGCGCATGGGCGTGGGCAGGGGGGGAAATCATCACGTGGGGCAGCGTTTGTGTGGATGAGAGGCTGGTTAAATACTACTTGTGGGCTGGACAGGTGGCCTAGTGGAGCAAGGCGATTGTGGGTCCCTGCGCTGCAGACGTTGCATGAAATGGGCGGTCAAGGACCTTGTTGCGCCTGGGGATGTAAATCGTTGTGGTAGGCAAGGCGGGCGTGCCGGTCTGCCCGCGCCCCTCGGAGCTGAGACCTTCCCCCCTACCCGCACCATCCCTCGCCCCAGGTTCTGCGCGACCCCCGTCAGAAGCGCTTCTTCGCCTCCCGCGACATCGCCGAGCTGTTCACCCTGGGGGACGAGTACAAGCGCAGGAAGCGGGGGGCAGGGGCGGCAGGGGGGGTGCGCGGAATGGGCGGCGGTGGGGGTATGGAGGACATTGAGACGGCTCGCATCTTCGGCACTGCAATGGACATGCACGCCATCCTGGAGTACAAGCAGCAGCAGGAGGAGGGACAGCAGGGCCAGGGGCAGCAGCAGGGCGGCGGGCGGCGGTTGAGGTCGACGGCGGAGGCAGCGGAGGCGCTGCTGCGGCGGGGCGGGGGCGGAGGCCAAGGTGGGGATGCGGACGGGGAAGCGATGGAGGTGGAGGGCGAGGCGGAGGGTGCGGGGGAGGGGGAGGAGGGCGAGGAAGGGGACGGGGAGCAGGGGGGGAGTGAGGCGGCGCGCCGGCGGTGGGGCGGCGGAGATGAGGACGGCTTAAGGGGTCAGGGGCAGGGCGGGGCGACGGGTGGCGGCGGAGGCGGCGGCAGGGGCGGGCGCGGCGGAGCGGCGGACTCTGGCGCCGCTGGTGGCGGCGGCGGGGAGGAGGAGGAGGCGGACAGAGGCGGTGGCGGCGGCGACGGCGCTGACGAGTCGCGGGTGCTGCGGGAGCTGTTTGAGGGAGGAACAGGTGCGCTGTTGCCGCGGTGGAGTCTGCAGGTGCACACGTAACCCATGAGAGACATTCGGGACAGTGGCACACGTGCTTTTGCCCAGTGGGCGCCTAAGCATGGCACTGTGTGGCACGTCATCCGTGGGGAGGCCGTGTGCCACTGTGGTGGGGGTTGGCGCGGAAAGGGTACGCTGACCCGCCCCAACCCAGAAGGAGTGCGCGGCCTGGTGGTCCGCTGCCTACGTCTGGATGCATTCAGGACTGTCTTTTAACTGTTTACAGGAGTGATACATAATCTGAGTGGTGTCCTTGATCCTGAACGTGCACAGGTCTTCGCGGCCTGGTGGACCACGCGCGCATCGAGGGCGCCTCAGACCCCGAGGTGCTCACGCTGCAGGTGGGTGCGGGAGGGACCTGGGGCCTTGGGTGCAGGGGAAGCCTGGGGCGCGGAGGCCGCGGGGCCCCAGGCAGGGTGGTGGAGGGTACACGTGGCGGTGTGCTTATTGCCGTTGGCTCCTCCAGTTTCCTGCTGATTCCAGTTTGCAGAAAAAGCTCCTGCTCCCATCCACACCAGCTGCTGCCGTAGCGAACCCTAGTCCAACCTATTCTCACGCCGCACCTCCATACCCCTCCTCGCGCTTCATGCTTCATGCAATGTACTTCCCCTCCCCTGCAGCATGAGGCGCAGCGCATCGCTCAGCGCGCCGCGGAGGCGCTCAAGCTCTCCCGCCGCCAGTGCGCCGCCGCCTCCATCGTAACGCCCACGTGGACAGGCCGCCACGGAACGGCGGGCGCGCCGGGCGGTGGCAGCGGCGGCAGCGGCGGCGGGCGACGCTTCGGCGCCGTGACTAACCCACGGTTGCGGGCGGGCGGAGAGGCGGGTGGGGCCGGCGGCGGTGGCGGTGGCGGTGGCAGGGCGTCGCCGGGCGGGTCAGGGGAGACGGGGGCAGCATCGGGCCGGCTGTTCAGCGGTACGGTGGCGGGCGTACGGGGCGGCGGTACGGCGCCGAGCAGCGCGGCGCTGCTGGCGCAGCTGCGCAACCGTCAGCAGGCGGTACGGGATACGGCGGCGGCGGCGGGCGGGTCAGGGGCAGGACCCGGCAGGGCGGGGGCGGGTGGAGGGGCGGTGGGGCAGGAGAGGCACGTGGCTGACATGCTGGCGGCGCAGCTGGTGTCGTTCCTGGAGGGGCGTGGGGGCAAGGCGGGCAGTGCGGAGCTGGTGGAGGCCTTCCGGGGCAGCGTGCCGCCCGAGCGGATGCCTGTGTTTAAGCAGCTGCTAAGACATGTGGCAGGGCTGCGGAAGCAGGAGGGTGGTGGGGAGTGGGTGCTGAAACCGGAGTTCAGGCTGGGGTTGGTGGTGGAGGGAGGGGACGGGGGCGGCGGTGCGGGTGCTGGTCCGAGTGGGAGTGGGGGAGGGGAGGGGCGGGGGCAGCGAGGGGAGGGGGAGGG